>Ga0208112_100042_pt1 | contig 277212 bp, 259 predicted proteins | sample HotLakConsoUCCLE_FD_184736 | JGI IMG/M metagenome (GOLD analysis project Ga0208112, IMG submission 184736) | Hypersaline microbial mat communities from Hot Lake, Washington, USA - Hot Lake Consortium UCC-LE (SPAdes) (version 2) ... | reverse complement strand
TCAAATCTCTACGTCAGCGAGTGAACACCGTGCTGTCAGAAATGACCACAGATGTCATTCGCTCGGTCACTGGATGGGAGTTCATCACCAATGCTGTATTAAGCGCATCCTCAAATTAAATTGGTATAAGGCTAAAGTTTGCAACAAGTTACTTGTTGGCTTATCTGCGATTTTTCTAGGAGCATTCGGCATTCATAAATTTATCCTTGGATATCACTTGGAAGGACTCATATTGTTTGGAACTACGCTTGTTCTGAGCTTCTTTTATTTAACTGTGATCACATTTCTTGTTGGACTTATTGAAGGAATTATGTATTTGTTAAAGTCTAATCAAGAATTTCAAAAAACGTATGTTCAAAACAAGAGAGCTTGGTTTTAGACTTTTTAGGGAGCATTCATTGATAATAGAGCAACTCTTTTTAGCCTTTACTCCATAATCACATAACGAGTTAGAACCCTCATTACCTCATTTACTTTGCCCGTTGGAATAGGCTTGCTCCATTCCCTTACTTCAGAGAACCCTACTCGATATAGTTCGTGAACCACTCGTTCCACCGCATAGGATGATCCTCTAACCGTAAGCATGACCTTTTCTCTACCAGGATCGGCAGTTGGTTCAATCGTTACGGTTGTCTGCGCTTGAGTATCGGCATCTGGAAGGGTTGAGCTAAGGAAAGCTTGAGGCATGGTTATAGTGTCCAATAGTGAACCAGTAGGCATACAGACGAATATAGTTGTCCATTAGGTATTCGTCAACTATTAGGAATACGTTTACTAAGCCATGAACCTCTGACACTATGAGGCTCATGGGTAAAGCAGGTCAGGTTCTTAAGCAGGTTCTAGAGAAATACGACGTTAGCCAATACAGCCTTGCTAAGACGCTAGGTGTTGAGCGTACTAACGTCTATAGATGGGTGCATGAGATGAGAGACCCAACCGCTGAGACCCTGCTAGATATCGTTAAAGCCCTTAAAATACTTAATAGACAAGCTGCTGAAGAGTTTGTGCAGCTCTATCTAGGTGATGCTTTAGACAGTGATGAGTGACTTTCTAACAGTATTTTTCTTTCGAGCCAAGCTTGCTTCCCTGGAAATAGATCCTTCAAGACTGGTAGTTAATTAGGTTGTATGTACTAAAAGCGAATACTTCAGAAGTCTTTCACTTGCAACTACACGATATTGGCTTTACCTGTTATGTGTGTAAATAGGTGTCCCCTAAGTAGTTTATTTGTGCTGTTGAAAGATTACTTTTTATAGAAGGTGTTTGGTGGTTGTGCTGCCAGGGTACACGCGAGCGACGACACTTTTGATAAGCTGAATTTATATAAAACCTGTATTATGGCTGTATCACTAATGTCTAAAGCTGCATCTAATCATAACTGGAAGGGACAAGAGACCAAAATAGCCATTGCTGAACGAGGGTCTGATGAGTGGCAGTATCTAATCTACTCAACCTGGCATGAGGCTAGAGACGCTGTTAATGAGGCTAGAGAGCAAGGTAAGCAAGCCGTGTTCTACGATGGAGCTACTTTGCCTGAACCTCCCACAGAATAAGGCTTTAGGACTTGCCGAAACCCTTCAAGATTGACTATAATTTGACTATACAGCAGAAACAAAGACTGCTGACTATACCGTGAAACCCTTATAAATAAGGGACTTCAGATGTGGCGGAATTGGTAGACGCGCTAGATTTAGGTTCTAGTGTCCTCGTGACGTGAAGGTTCAAGTCCTTTCATCCGCATCAGAATTTAGTCGAAGGGCTCTCAGGGTGTCTACCACCCCTGCAGCCACCTGGTCAATTTCCTCTGAGGTATTGAACCGACCGATGCCAAAACGCAGGGACGCATAGGCCAGGGCATCGTCATGGCCCAAAGCTTTGAGTACGTGCGATGGGGCGGTGCTGGCAGAACTACAGGCGGACCCGGAAGATACCGCCGCAATGTTCCGTAAGCCTAAGAGCAGAGCCTGACCATCGACCCCCTCAAAGCTGACGTTGAGGTTGCCGGGCAGTCGCCGGGTGGGGTGGCCATTCAAATGAACTCCCTTACAGGTTTTTAACCGAGACCAGAGGCGCTCTCGCAGCTCTGCTTGCCGGGTGCCCTCAGGTTCCATTTCCGCCATTGCCAGTTCTACCGCTTTCCCAAAGCCGACGATCTGCGGTGGGTAGAGGGTGCCAGAACGCCTTCCTCGTTCTTGCCCTCCACCGTGGAGTTGGGCGGCAAGCTGCACACGGGGGTGGCGTCGTCGCACATAGAGCGCCCCAATTCCCTTGGGGCCGTAAACTTTGTGGGCGGTGAGGGAGAGCAGGTCAATCTGCATGGTCTGCACGTCCAGGGGAATTTTGCCGATGGCCTGGGCAGCGTCACTGTGGAAGAGGACGTTGCGGTCTCTACACCGTTGGCCTATCTCAGCCAGGGGCTGCAGCACCCCAATTTCGTTATTGGCTGCCATTACAGAAACTAGAATGGTGTCATCCCGAAACGCCTTTTCGAGCATATCCAGATCCAGCAATCCATCTGGTTTCACGGGCAGGTAAGTAACTTCAAAGCCAAGGGATTCCAGATAGCCACAGGGGTCAAGCACGGCGCTGTGTTCGGTCTGCACCGTGATGATGTGCCGTCCTTTGGCAAAGTAGGCTTCCGCAACGCCTTTGATAGCCAGGTTATTCGCTTCAGTGGCACCACTGGTGAAAACGATTTCCTCCGGCGTAGCATTGATAGCAGACGCAAGGGTCTCCCGCGCTTTTTTGACTGCCGCTTCGGCTTCCCAACCGTAGGCATGGGTGAGGCTGGAGGGGTTGCCAAAATGTTCCGTAAAAAAGGGCACCATCGCCTCTACAACCCGAGGGTCTACTGGGGTAGTGGCGTGGCAGTCGAGATAAACAGGGCGCTGTGCCATAGCCTAATCAGGCAGGTAGTGGGTATCCAGAACTTCTTCCTCTATGCTAAAAGACAGCTTTGCAGAAGGATTCTAACGATAACCCTGTTTCATCAAAAGAGCTGCAGCGATGAATACCCCCAGTCATATGATCCTTAATTTAGCAATTCTGCGGCGACCGGATCAGGTGATTTACACCTGGCCGATTTTGCTGGGTGCGATCGCCCCCGATGCCGCCATCTTTGTCTTCTACGGCTGGGCCAGGGGGGTGCAAAAACTGCCCGAAAGCGTGATCTGGCGAGAAGCTTACTACAGCCAACCCTGGTAAGACATCTTTGCTGTCGGCAACTCGATTCCCCTGGCTATTGTTGGCATTGCCATTAGCGTCTACTTTAAGCAAATGGCCTGGGGTTTATTTTTTGCCAGCATGGTGTTGCATCACCTCTGCGATTTGCCCCTACACCATGACGATGCCCACCGCCATTTTTTTCCCTTTAGCAACATACGGTTTACCAGTCCCGTATCCTACTGGGATCGCAATCACTACGGCACATGGGGCGCTTTGCTTGAGTTGGGCCTGGTGCTGGTCAGTAGCGCAATTTTGCTCTCTAATATGCCATCAACCTGGGGAAAAGGGCTATTAATTCTGGTCAATGGGCTCATGCTAACGCTTTACTACATGGCCTATCTGCGTCCCCTTTGGTCGTAATGCGGTTAAAAAGCAGCTCCGCTCATTTGGGCTATTGCAGGTTCTGATGCAGATTATCTTGTTGATTAGCCGTGTCAAAAGTAACAGTAACGCCATCAAGATTTTGGTATTAACTTGATGTGCTTTTTCAGGTAAAAGCTCTGAGAAAAGGCACGTTCTATACCAGGTCCAGCTCGAAATCTGGAGTTTTCTCTAAGGTAAAACTCCACTTCTGGGCTTGGACAAGGTGTAGAACATGGTGCCTGTAACTGTGCCCATGGTTTGCCATTTTATTCGCTTGCATCCTCCCCAGGGTAGATATATCCAGTCCAAATCCAAAACTGGAGCTTGCTTTCAGGCAAAACTCCAGTTTTGGATTTGAAAAAGGTTTAGTTCTGTGTTGGCAGAATTTACCTGGAGGGCACCCCCCTGGCAACATAAAACTGTTTTGTAAAATTCCCCTGAGGGGTAAACCTATGGGGCCAACTTCAGGCTTTAGTCCTTCTGTGGAGGGCGCTCTGCTGAAACTCCCAATAATGAGAACATTCCCATGAGCTACGTAAATCACCGACAGACCCAGGGTGTTTTAGGCCAAGTCAAACGTCTTAGATGGGCGTCTGTCTTGCAGCACCACTGGAAAATTCTGGGCTTTACGGCCCTGCTGCTATTCCTGTTTGCCCCTCCTGCTTTAGCCCAGGATGATGCCGTGACCGGCGTTGACGCGATTTTCAAACCTATCGTCGACGTGATGGCAACCTTCCTGTTTTTCAAAATTGGCGGAGAAAATGGCTTCCCGTTTATTGTGCTGTGGCTGTTCGTCGCGGCTATTTTCTTCACGTTTCGGATGGGGTTCATCAACCTGCGGGGCTTCAAGCATGCCATTGATGTCGTGCAGGGTAAGTACGACGACCCCCAAGACGAAGGAGAAGTTTCCCACTTTCAGGCCCTGGCTACGGCGGTGTCGGGCACGGTGGGGCTGGGCAATATTGCTGGCGTTGCTGTGGCCATTCAGTTGGGAGGCCCAGGGGCGATGTTCTGGCTGACCATAGCCGGCTTCTTTGGCATGGTGACCAAGTTTGTGGAATGCTCTCTGGCGGTCAAATATCGTCGGGTTTTAGAGGATGGCACCATTCTGGGTGGTCCCATGTACTACCTGACGCGAGGGCTATCGCCCAGGGGAATGAGGCCCCTCGGCCAGGGGTTGGCGGTTTTGTTCTGTATTCTCTGTTTGGGGGGTAGCCTGGGCGGGGCCAATATGTTTCAGTCGAACCAGGCCTATGCGGCGTTTAGTGGCTTAATACCTGGGTTTCCGGCCTGGCTGTTCGGCCTGATTCTGGCCGGGCTAGCGGCCTTCGTCATCATTGGCGGTATTCGCCGAATTGGAGCCGTAGCCGAGAAGCTAGTTCCCGCTATGGCCATTATCTACGCCGTGGCCTGTCTCTTTGTCATTCTGGTGAACTTTACCCAGGTACCGGCAGCCATCGGCACTATCATCAGCCAGGCGTTTGCGCCCTCTGCGGCTTTCGGGGGCATTATCGGAGTCATGGTGCAGGGCATTCGCCGTAGCTCTTTCTCTAATGAAGCGGGGGTTGGTTCTACGGCCATCGCTCACGCGGCAGCCCGTACCGATGAACCTATTCGGGAAGGGATTGTGGCCCTGCTAGAGCCCTTCATCGATACCATCATCATCTGCAACATGACTGCCATCGCCATCGTGCTGACCGGCGTTTATCAAGACACCGGGACAGAGTTAAGCGGTGTAGCCATGACTTCCAGCGCCTTTGAATCGGTGATTGGTTGGTTCCCCATTGTGCTCAGCATTGCCGTTGCCCTGTTTGCCTTTTCCACCATCATTTCCTGGAGCTACTACGGTATTCAGGCCTGGACTTATCTCTTTGGGGAGCGCACCACCATCGTATTCAAAATTATTTACGTGATCTGCACCTTCCTGGGCGCGATGACCAGCCTGGGGATAATCATCGACTTCAGTGATCTGATGCTGCTGGGGATGGCCTTCCCTAACCTGGTGGGCTGCTACATTTTGTCGAATGAGTTAGCTGCCGACTTAAAAGACTACTGGCAGCGCTTAAGCTCTGGCAAAATGCCAACCTACGAACAGATGGCGGTAGGGGTGTCCGAAGAATCTTAACCGTTAGCGTTAGCGACTTGAGTCAGCTCAAGCCAACTCAAACATCCTTGCCGGTCAATTTCCATCCGACCGGCAAGGGTTTTGTTTTAAGGTTTGTTCCATATTTAACGCCTGTTCCATATTGAGGATGAATCGGCGACGCTGCCCCAGTGGAGTGGCCTGATACTCTCCATAGGCATTACAAAACTGCCAGAACTTTTTCACCGTCGCCCAGGGTCGGCTGTAGGCTGCAATGGGTTCTAAAGCCGATGAAACATTTGCTATCGATAGCCAGAACATTGTGACCTCCTATGACAAAACAACTGCTGAAGTGCTGTCTCGATCCTAGGAAGCCCAGATAAGAACAACAAATGCCACTATCGATGGCATCTATTTAAAATTGACATACCTATGCTTAAAATTGACATACCTATGCTCTCGGACAGGGACTAGTGACGAATCACCAGCACCGGACAGTGGGAAAACCGCACCACCCGCTCGGCTACAGACCCTAAAAAGAAACGCTGAAGGCCCGTACGCCCGCTGGAGGGAATGACAATTAAATCAATCTCGTTATGCTTGGCATAGTCGATGATTTCAGAGCTGGGGTTACCCACAGCAACGGTAAACTTCACAGCTTTATAGGGCTCATCGGGGAAACGCTTATAAAACGCTTCTTTAACTTTGGCGGTACGCGCCTGGTTGTCGACGGTTTGCCACACAACTCCAGGTTCCATTGGTTCCAGAGGCGCTAACACATGAATGACATGGACTTTGGATGGATCGTCGACAAATGCCAGTGTATCTGCAAGGGCGTTTTGGGCTTCGTTAGAAAAGTCAACGGGCACCAAAACGTTGTCGGTGGCAAATAAAGTCATGGTCTGAGTCCTCTCCGGGCAACGCCATTCATGGGCTTAGTTTAGGAGCAATTGGGCCATTAGCCTGTGTCTTTTATGGCGTTTTTAGAAAATTGTTCGCCGGAAAACCTTAGTCATGAATAGACCCATCGGGCATGGTCGCCCCGGTGAGGTCGGCCTTTTCCATAGACACGCCGGTGAGGTCAGCTCCTGTCAAATTTGCCTGGCGCAAAATGATGCCCGTCAGATCGGCATAGCTGAGGTCAGCCCCCTGCAGGTTGGCACCGGTAAAGTCAGCCTGAACACAGCCGGGCCGACTCCGTAACGAGACTTTGGCGCGACAGAGACGGGCGTTAGAAAAGTTGGTGTACCGGAAACAAACGCTGTTGAGGGAGGCATAGCTGAGGTCGGCCCCGCTCAGGTTGGCACCAGCAAAATCGGTAGTTTGTTCCAGGCTGGGGCGCAGATCAGCCTCAATCAAAATGGCCCCCACCAGGGAAGCCTCGGTGGCGTCAATGCCCGTCAGGCTGGCCTGCAAAAGGTAGGCTCCATCCAGCTTGGTGCGGCGCAAAATGGCCCCGGTCAGGTCCGCTTCTCGCAATAGCGCCCCCGATAGATCGGCATCGGTACAGTCGGTGCCCCACAATAACGCTTCACTCAAATCTACTTTTTGCAGGGTAGCCCCCCGCAGGTTTGTAAGACCCAGGCGCGACTGCCGTAAATCGGTCTGGCTGAGGTTTACCCCCGGCAACTCAAGCTGTAACAGTTCGGCCTCCTGGCAGGAGAGACCGACAAATTGACGTTCTCCGGCCTGGTAACGGGCAAGAATTTCAGTGGCATCCATATCGGTGTGGCGCATGGGCTTGGGTGTCTGTAGGATAGCGCACCCTTCCTTCTACCACGAAAGGGAATGGGAAAGCCTTGGAATCCTCAATCCTGAAGCGATGAACCATTGGCAAATCTCTGCAGTGCCAGCTTAGCGGCCCCCACCATGCCTGCTCGATTGCCCAGTTCTGCGATCACAATTTGGCACCCTTCCCAGGAACTGGGCAAAACCCGGACCCTCAATTCTGCCAGGGTAGTCGGTAAAAACAAATCTGCCGCTGCGCTAATGCCCCCCCCCAGAATGATGGCTTCTGGGGTCAGCACATAGACCAGGCTGGCCAGGCCACAGCCCAGGTTGCGGCCATAGGTCTGCCAGTATGCGATCGCATCTCCATCCCCGTCCCTGGCCTTTGTCGCCAGCTCTGCCGGGGTCAGCCCCGTCTCTCGCCTGATAGCCTGCACCGAGCAATGCTGTTCCAGGGACCCCCGGTTGCCGCTATTGCAGGGGTGGCCTTCGGGGTTCAGGGTGATCAGTCCCAGTTCTCCCGCCGTTCCCTCCCGCCCCACAAACAGCTCACCATTCAAGATGATGGCCCCGCCGACCCCGGTTCCCAGGGTCAGCATGATGGCGTTCTGGTAGGCTTTTCCGGCCCCTAACCACACTTCTCCCAAACCGGCGCAGTTGGCATCGTTGGCGACCACGGTGGGTAATCCGGTTTTTTCCTCCAGCCAGTCGGCAATGGGCACATCTCGCCAGCCTTCCAGGTTGATAGCCACTCGGGCCACCCGACCTGCCGCGTCTGCCGGGCCGGGGGTGCCCAACCCAATCGCTTTGGCCTCACGGTGAGGATCTACAACGGCAACGGCCTGGGCCATCGCATCCGCGACAGCAGTCGGAGTGGCAGGTTGAGGGGTAGGCACGGTCAAGTCCTGCAGACAGTCTCCGCAGGCATTAAAGCGCCCCAGCTTGATAGCTGTGCCGCCCAAATCAATGCCGATTACCTGCCAGTCGGTTGCGCCCATCAGCTGAAAAGTCCTCAAAGCAATCTGAGGAGCATTGTCGCAGATTGCCTCCTGCCAGATCCCAAAAGGTGGTTTCTGTGTTGTCCCCTCCCGGGAGGGGTTAGGGTGGGTTAACTCGGGTCGGTGAAGTTTGAAAAAAGCGAAGAAGCCGATTTACGTCAACGTTTAACCCACCCCGCCCTCCGGGCACTCCTCCTCGGGAGGGGAAGTTGGGGAGAGTTTCTCTTAATGAAAGCGCCTTAGGAATGGGGATTCAATAACGTGGGATAGCCGTCTCGGCTGTCCAAGAGCAGGCAGAATGCCTGCCCTACAAAAAGTGGATATTATAAAATCCTCATTCCTTAGTGGTACTGATGCTTTACAGAGATCGTTGTGCTGCCGCTTGCTGAAATGCCTGGCAGTACTGCTGATAGCCACCGGGGAAAACCACATTCAGAGTCAACGGATCTTCTTTATCCCTCGGATCTCCCGGTCCTTCCGTCACCACAGCCCGACCATCCTGCTGCTCCAGCTTAAGGGCCTGGCGGTTTTTGAGTTCGCCGCCGCTGCTGTCAACGTAGGTAACCACGTTGCCGGTGTTGAACTGGCGACCGATGTCCTGGACGAGATGGAGGAAGTTGCGATCGCTCCCCCCCCGCTTTGCCACCGCCTGGCCCGCTTCCATAAACACCGTGCTGGTCACCGTATCCCCGACCCCGACGATTCTTGGCATTGTGGACGGATCAAAATTTTGGGCAACCAGATCAATCAACTCTTGATGGCTGTGGGGAGCCTGCCGCACGCTCCAGTCTTTGCCCAGGGGGTAAGTGTCCGTCTGCTGGCCGTAGTAGCGGTTTAGTAGTGCCAGCACGCCTGCTTCCTTGATCGCCCCCCGCAGCATGAATTGAAAATCCGTTGTGCCCGATTCTTGCCCTGCGCTGAACCAGACAATTTCTTTGCCGTCAGGCCCCCGACCATGATTGGGGGCATAGTGGACGAAGAAGGAATCCCCCAAACCCTGCTGGTTCGCCTCGGTCAGCAGATCTTCCATACACTGATGCATCTCGTGCTGCAGGGCAACATAGGTGGCCATGTCGTCCTGCAACAGGCTGTGAAAAGTATTCAAATTCGCCGTCGGGGAAGCAATGTTGTCCAGCGCCGAAGCATCAATACCAAAGGCCAGGTTTTGATCGGACAACACCCCAGAATGCTGCTCAAAAAACTGCCGCAGTCGCTGGCGAATTTTGTCTGGCACCGCTTCCAAAAAGCTCAGCTCAGCCTCGCTCACGCCGGGGTGATCGACATCCCCGCTGCGGGTTTGCCACTGCACGCCCCCTGCTGCCAGTCCCGGTAAATAATGACGCTGGGCTCGAACCTGGTCCGCATCTCCAAAGGCCCGTTCGATAATGCCGTTGATACCCCGCTGACCCACATGTTCACCATTGGTGAGCACATAGAAATGCCCTTCAAAGCCCTTGGTGGCTTCCACATAGTCGGTGCTGATAACCCGGTTCAGTGGATCTTTGACCAACCCCATACACACCCCGTCCAGATCTTGAATCAGCAGCAGGTTCTGGGTGGTAGCCAGTAGCTCTACCCAGCGGTCATGCTCAAGGGAATAGGTTTGCTCATGCAGGGGAGTCGGCGAAGCAATGGGCATGAAATCGGCCTGAATTCTACAGCGGGAGCACCGTCCCCCTTCAGGCTACCAGGAAGGCTCACGCCAATTTATTGAACTCCCTTGCTGGGGGGAGGTTCAATTTAAGGCTTTCTCAACTTTTATGACGTCTTCGGTAAATTTCTGTAGGTTTTCCTCAAATTTGTGAATGCTGAACATCAGGACCCTAACCCGAGTCCAGCTTAAGATCCGCAGTTTTCCCTTAAGCAACACTCCCCGGCTGGACTTGGGCAAGATTGAATTGGGGTCTTGTCCCCTTGCGATGCACAGCGGTACTAAAACTATGACTGACTTTTTCAAAGGTTTTGAACAACTCCTGGAACTGGCTAAAACCCTCGAAGAAAAAGCCGAGAAGGGGGAACTCAAGACTGATGTACGGGTAAATGCTCGCGGGTTTAGCAGCATTCCTCGCCAGGGCAACATTCCCGACATCGGCGTTAGCAAAATGGGGCGCAACGAAGGGGTGGGTAGCCCAGATCCTGCTGTTGAAGAAGTCATTATCACCCCGCCCCCCGGCGATGACGAGAATAATGCCAATGCTCCCCAGGGGGCCGGGGCTGCACCACCGTTGGAGCATCCTACTCTGAAGGATGTGGGAGGACTGGCAGGGACCCTACAGGAACTACGAGAACTGGTGGAAATTCCCCTGAAACGTCCCGATGTGCTGGCCAAGCTGGGGTTAGAGCCAACCCGTGGGGTGCTACTGGTGGGGCCTCCCGGCACGGGCAAAACCCTCACCGCCCGTTCCCTGGCAGAAGATTTGGGAGTCAACTACATTGCCATCGTCGGTCCAGAGGTCATGGGCAAGTACTACGGCGAGGCCGAATCGCGCCTGCGGGGAATCTTTGAAAAGGCGAAAAAGGCAGCTCCCTGCCTGGTCTTCATCGACGAAATCGACAGCCTTGCCCCCGACCGCAGCAAGGTAGAAGGAGAAGTAGAAAAACGCCTGGTGGCCACCCTGCTGGGGCTGATGGATGGCTTTGCCCAAACCAAAGGTGTGATCGTGCTGGCGGCCACCAACCGACCGGATCACATCGACCCGGCCTTACGCCGACCGGGGCGGTTCGACCGGGAAGTACAATTCCGCGTACCCGACCGCCAGGGCAGGCTAGAGATTCTGCAGATTCAAACCCGAGCAATGCCGCTGGCTGGGGTGGAGCTGGATGCGATCGCAGACCTCGCCGTCGGCTTGGTCGGTGCCGACCTCAAAGCCCTGTGTCAAAAAGCCGCCTACCTCGCCCTGCGCCGTCAGGTTCCCAACCTGCAAGGCCCCGTCCCCGATACCATGACCCTGACCCAGGACGACTTTCTGCAGGCCATCAAAGCAATCAAACCCTCTGTCCTGCGCTCGGTGGAAGTGGAGTCCCCCGCCATCGCCTGGGACGACATCGGTGGTCTGGAAGAGGTCAAACAATCCCTGCAAGAATCCGTCGAAGGGGCCCTGCTGTACCCCGAACTCTATGCTCAAACTGGCGCGAAAGCCCCCCGGGGGCTGCTGTTGTGGGGTCCTCCCGGCACCGGCAAAACCCTGCTGGCCAAAGCCGTCGCCGCCCAGGCCCGAGCCAACTTTATCGCCGTTAACGGCCCCGAACTGCTGAGCCGCTGGGTCGGTGCCGCCGAACAGGCCGTGCGGGAACTGTTCGCCAAGGCCCGTCAGGCCGCTCCCTGCGTTGTCTTCATTGATGAAATCGACACCCTGGTTCCTGCCAGGGGCCAGTATGCCGGCGATTCCGGCGTAAGTGACCGGGTGGTTGGCCAACTGCTGACAGAACTGGATGGCCTGCAGGACTGCCGCAACGTCCTGCTGGTTGGAGCCACCAACCGCCCCAGCGCCCTGGACCCCGCCATCTTACGGGCCGGACGCCTGGATCTACAGCTTGAGGTAGGGCTACCCGATGCTTCGGGACGCATGGCCATCCTTCAGGTTCACAACGCCGAACGGCCTCTGGAAGGCGTCAACCTGCAGGACTGGGCCGACCTCACCGAAGGCTGGAACGGGGCCGACCTGGCCCTGCTCAGCAACCAGGCCGCCCTGGAAGCCATCCGCGAATTTCGCGCCCAGGGAACCGCCGACCCAGAGCAAATTCGCATCCGCCAGCACCATGTTGAGCAGGCCTTTCGGGCGATTATGCGACAGCGGGATTCGGTGCGGCAGCGGGAAGGGTAGAGGGTAGGGGGGTTGGTGGGTTGGTGGGTTGGTGGGTTGGTGGGTTGGTGGGTTGGTGGGGTAGCGGGTAGCGGGTAGCGGCTTTTCCTCAAGCTTGACTGCTGAGGCCTGAAACCTTCAATCCAGCCCCCAAAACCCAGCCCCTGACACCTGCCCCCCTCACCCCTCACCCCTCACCCCTCACCCCTCACCCCTCACCCTCTACAACACCGACTCATAAAGCCGTCTCACATAGGCCAAAATCCTCTCCCCATAGTCAGGCGTCGAATTCCAGCGACCGGTGAGCATCTCTACCAGAGGGGCTACCCCCCGGCGCACGAAGTTGAAGCGGGGATCCACTACCCGCAGCACCAGAGGTTCGACGCTGCCGTAGGCTTTCAGGTGTTGAATGTGCGCTCTCACCCCAATTTGAGCACTTGGGAAGGAGGCTCCAACGGTGCCTCCAGTGGCGGAACCAATACCGCCGAAGTTGTTTTGGGCAACTGTCTGGGTGGCGGTTAGTTCCTTGGTTTCCACCAGCATTTGGGCGAAGGCAATGTCGTAGTTGACGCTTTCAATGGCAGCTTCTTCGCGGTAAAGGCGGGGCAGGTCGCGGTACAGGTTGGCGGCATCGGGGTTGACGATGGCCAAAAAATCTGTTAGCTGCTCGGTGGTGGTATTGCCCCGGGCCATGATGCGATCTAAAGAACCGGGGCAGAAGGGTAGGGCAAACTCGGAGCGCAAGATAACTGTACGGGTAGAAGCCTGCCACTCAACCTGAATACCATAATTGCGCAGGTCAACCGCTTTGATATAGACCACATTGCCATAGGTTACCCGGCGCACGTCCGTAAGGTCGGCCAGTTCCAGGCCCAGGCGGTCGGCTAAGTCGATGGGCACAAAGGCGTTATCCATAATGATGATGCCGGATTCTGGATAATCCTGCCCATTCACATTGATGGCGATGGTGGGATATTCCTGCGGCAAAGGTTGGTCATCAACCCGGCGACTCCATGCAGTCAGGCCGTCAGCAATGCCGATGGCAAAGTCACGCCGCTGGCGCTGTAGCAACGAAAGATCGGTCGAGTTGGTAATGGCGATCACCTCCATTAGCAAAGAGGGGCAACCAATTTGCCGCAGAAAGGGAGTTCTCCCGGTGGGGAACTGGGTATCGGGCATGACTCCACGGCTGGGCAAAGAGGGCACCGCAGCTCGCAGTCTCATCAAAACCAGTTCGGCATGGGTTTTGCGGGTTTCATTATTGGCCAGATAAAACACCGCAGACCCCCGCCGCGAGGAACCTGGAAAAGTACCTGTATGGATTTCCAACGCCACATCACCAGGACGACAGCGAGCGTTGATCCAATCGATGGTTTGAGCGGCGCTGAGTTGGTCAGGCACCAGGACGGCATTTTGCCCCTGAGCCCGCAGCTCAGCGATGATCATATCCCTGAGCAGCTTCATTTCCTCTGCTTCAGTGGTGTTCGGCAGAATATATCCGGGGTCTACGACGCCATCTTCAAAACCGCCGTGACCTGCTGAAACAAATATCTGTGCCATGGTGGGCAAGGTCCGTAAATTCGCCCTCAAGCATAGCAACGATTCTCCAGAGCGAACCTGCCCTTAAAAACCATCTTCACAGGCATTAGCTCAAAACGCCCTACATCTCCCCCATCCCAATTCTTTAAATCCCGCCCCCACCCGTTACTCCCTCGCTCCCTCGCTCTCCCTCTCCCTTGCTCCCCTCTTCTCCCAGGCAATTTCACCTACACCAAAGCCTTCTCCCGTAGCTCCCGCACCTCTCGCTTACCTTCGTACACCATGCTGATGCCGCCCCTCATTCCCAGGGTGATGCCCCGCCGGGCAGGCGGTACCGGTGCTTGACTGGCCAGCTTCAGCGAAAATTCTGGCAGTAGGGTGCCCAGCACAATTTTCATTTCATACAGGGCGAGTGCTGCGCCAATGCAGCGACGTGCTCCGGCTCCAAAGGGCATAAATTCATAGGCAGAATACTGCCGTTCTAAAAATCGGTCGGGGCGAAATTCATCCGGTTGGGGATACAGGTCCTCGCGGTGGTGAAGCATGTAAATGCTGCCCACAACAATCTCGCCCGGTTCCAGGGTGTGGCCCATGAGCGTGACAGGCTTTTCAACCTGGCGGGGAAAGGTCAGCATGGCCACCGGATAAATCCGCAGGGTCTCGTTGCACACCGCACTGAGATAGGGCAGCTTGATCAAACCCGAGGGGTCAGACTGGCCGTAGTCATCCAGCTCCTGCATCAGGGTTGCGAGCAGTTCAGGTTTCCAGTGCAGCCAGTACAAAGACCAGGCCATAGCGGTAGCGGTAGTTTCGTGGCCTGCCACCAGCAGCGTCATTAACTCATCCCTGAGTTCCTGGTCGGTCATACCGTTGCCGTCCTCATCCCGCGCCATCAGCATCAGCGTGAGGATGTCGGTGCGCTCGGGGTCAAGGTTGGCCCGCCGCTCACGAATTTCGGTGAACAATAGATGATCAATTTCTTGTTGAAGGGCGTTGATTTTGCCGCCTGGGCTCCAGGAGCCCAGATCTTTTTCCAGCCAGGGGAAAAATAACAGCACAGAAGTCAGAGGACTGCTGACCAAATCAATGCGCTGTTTTAGGAGCTTCTCTAGCCTCGTGTAGCGTTCCCCTGAGTACAGCCCAAACACCGTCTGCAAAATCACTCGCATGGAAATTTTTTGAGTAATGTCGCGGGCGTTAAAGACGCTGCCGGGTTCCAGTTCTGCCATCGCGTCTCGAGTCAGGTCGCGAATTAACTCTGCGTAGACCTTCAGTCGGTCTCCATGGAATGGCGGCATCACCAGTTTGCGACGGTTGCGGTGCTCAGTACCGCTAAGCAAAATGACGGAATGCTCCCCCAACAGCGGCTTTACAATCTCATTCAATTCGCCGGGAGCGCTGAATTCATCATCATCGTGGGTGAGCACGTATTTCAGGGCCTCTGGCTCACTGAGGAAGACCAGATCAAACAGGGCACCTCTGGCCCGAAAGATGTCGCCCAGTTTGCGCTGGCCCCTATCCATATAGTGGAGTGGGCGAAGTATCCAATCGGCAAGCTGCAGAACTTCAGGAGTGCGGGGAGTAGGAATAGTAGCCATGGTAGTGGAAGAGCGGGACAGCTTCATTGTAAATACCCCCACTCATTACCTTTAGCTCAGCCAATCTTGGCACCGGGGGCAGATGCTACTCTGTAATGTGGTTTACCTGATCCGCCCTTTGCATTTTGTAAGTTGACCCCTCTATGTTGGAATCGTCTCTACTCCGTTCTGTCATCTGGACCGACTACCGTCTGGCCGTTTTGTTCACGGTGTTATTGCCCCTGGCGCTGCTGATTTGGGCTTTTGTGCAGAAAAACGAGCCCATCCAGCACCTCACCACCATTTATTGGAAAGTAGCCAGCCTGCTGATGATTACCGTTTACCTGATGATCGGCGGCTTTGGCATTAGCTTTATCGCGGCCCTGATGGCGCGGGTGTTGATTCCCATTTCCCTGTGGTTCTGGGTAGATCTCAACGAAGAAATTCGGGAACAGCCCGACTCAATACTCAAACTCAGCTTCAACTCCTGGCGGTGGGCCGTCACCATTTACAACGTCATCGGGTCGGCAATTTTGCTTCCCTTCCTGCCCTGCGCCTTTTCAAATGAACGGTTTGCCGCTGCCGATTGCCAAACCTGGCTGGAAGCGCCACTGCTCTATAAGGAGTATTTCCACGCTGGCTACACAAACGGGTTTCTGGGATTCTTCGGCATTCTGGGTCTGTTGATCTATATGGGATGTCTGGCCTGGTTTGTGTTCGTGCGGTTAGGGAAGCAGGGACGGCAGGCGGTTAATTAGGGAGTGGGGGGAAGAGGGAAGGGGGAAGAGGGAGTAGGGAATAGGGAATAGGGAATAGGGAATAGGGAATAGGGAGTAGGGAGTAGGGAGTAGGGAGTAGGGAGTAGGGAATAGGGAAGGGGGGAAGAGGGAGTAGGGAATAGGGAATAGGGAATAGGGAATAGGGAATAGGGAATAGGGAATAGGGAATAGGGAATAGGGAATAGGGAATAGGGAATAGGGAATAGGGAATAGGGAATAGGGAATAGGGAATAGGGAATAGGGAATAGGGAATAGGGAATAGGGAATAGGGAATAGGAAAGGGGGAAGGGGGAAGGGGGAGTTGGTGGCTTTAATTTGCTGAGAGGAATTTGGGGATGAGTCCTGGCTTACGGATGGAGCAATATACCCTCAAGCGCCCGGAGCAGGTGCTGCTGGTTCATGCCCTGGTAGATGGGGAAGAAGACGAGATTGTGATCTTTCGAGGCTTCTCCAGTTCTCTGGTCCGGCCCACAGCGTTTGATCCAGATGTGCCGGTGCTACCGGAGAATGCCGAGATTCAATCCATTGATATTCTGATGGGACCGTACACACCAGACAATCCCCGCTATATTCAAAGAAGCATGAGCTGGGCCGATATTGAGGATCTACTGCAATCTTTCGGAGTTTAGAGCCGTAGGATATACGCACAGCCAGGCACCATTCCAGAAGCTACATACCTCACCCCTGAAACATTTTGGAGACCATGACTTTTTAAACCTTGTCCAAGTCCAGAAGTGGAGTTTTGCCTTAGAGAAAAAACTATAGATCTCGATCTGGACTTGGTATATATAGTTTTTTGTCGCAATTTAAAGGCGTGTAAAGCATAGTCATAACCTGGGCTCTATTTTTGGGAAAAATAAAGGCAGTCCTCCGAAAGGTCTGAAAAGCCTTGGCAGGTTTCATCAGTTCCAGAATTTTTTTTGGGCTAATTCTTGAGTACCCCTATGGCCCTCAAACGGAAGTGTTTTAACAAAAATTCTCAGTCTGGCATGGTTAATTCCTCCCGACTCGTTCCAGGTGGGTTTGCAACAGGGCAAGACATTCCCTCTCCTCCATACCGGGATTTATTTTGTAAATTTATCCGCGACGGTACGCTCACGTTTGTCAATCAAACCTACGCCAGCTATTTTCAAAAACCTCCCGAAAGCCTGATTGGAGCCAATATTTTAGATCTTGTTCCTGCTTCAGCCAAAGCAGAAATTACCCAGCAACTGCGAGATCTTGAACGCCTCACTCCAGAGCAGCCAGCCCTGACCCAAGAGCACGAAGCCCTGGCCCCCGATGGTTCTGTACGCTGGCACCAGTGGACCAATCTGGCTCTGTTTGATAACCATGGCAACATCATTGAACTACAGGCGGTGGGCCATGATATTACCGAACGGAAGAACGTTGAAGATGCTCTGAAGAAAAGCGATCAACTGCTCAACCTGTTTTTTACCCAAAGCCTGGACGGGTTCTATTTCGCCATGTTTGATGAACCCCTACCCTGGGCGGCGGCGGCAGATAAAGAAGCCCTGATCGATTATGCTTTTGACCACATGCGGGTGACTCGGGCAAACCAGGCATTTTTAGATCAATACCTGGCAACTGAGGATCAGATTTTGGGCAATACCCCAGCAGATTTTTTTAGCCACGACCTGGAGGCCGGTCGCCAAACCCTACGGCAGTTGTTTGACAATGGCCATTTACATGCCGAAACCCTTGAACATCGGCTGGATGGTGCCCCGATCATGGTCGAGGGCTACTACATCTGTTTATACGATGAACAGCAGCGAATTACTGGCCATTTTGGCGTCCAGCGGGACATCACCGACCTGACAGCAGCGATCAAGGCCCTGGCTAACAGCGAGGCCAAATATCGCCTGCTGGTAGAAAACCAAACGGATGTTGTCATCAAAATCGATGCCGAGCATCGGTTTTTGTTTGCCAGTCCTTCCTACTGTAAGTTGTTCGGCCAATCTACGGCAGAGCTACTGGGCCAGCCCTTTATGCCTGTGGTGCATGAAGAAGATCGGGCTTTAAGCGCAGCGGCTATGGCGCAACTGTTGAGACCGCCCCACACCTGCTATTTTGAGCAGCGGGCGATGACGGTGCAGGGCTGGCGCTGGCTGGCCTGGTCAAACCGGGCGGTGCTGAACCCCCAGGGAGAGGTTGAGGCTATTGTGGGGGTAGGCCGTGATATTACCGAGCGCAAGCACACTGAGCTACAGCTTCAGGAAAGCGAAGCCCGGTTTCGCAATGTCACCACAAACCTGCCGGGGGCGGTGTTTCGCTATGGGCTACGTGCCGACGGCACCGACCACATTACCCTGATGAACCAGGGCTGTTTCGATATTTGGGAAATTACCCCCGACCAGGTGGTCAAGAGACCAGCCCTGCTGTGGGAGATGATGCACGAAGAAGATCGCGACTCCATGTGGTCGCTGGTGCAGCAGTCGGCGGAGACGCTGGCCCCCTGGTTATGCGAATGGCGCATTACCACAGCATCGGGCCGGGTGAAGTGGCTGCAGGGCATGGGCCACCCCGAACGCCAGCCCAACGGGGATATGGTGTGGGACACGCTGATCCTGGATGTGAGCGATCGCAAAAACGCCGAACTAGCCCTCAGCCAAACCAGCCGTCAGCTGCAATCTTTTCTCGACAATACCCCGGCCATGGCGGCGCTGTTTACTGCCGAGGGTCGTTACCTGAGGGTGAATAAAGCCGGGGCATCCTTATTTGGGGTAGAGCCCGAGGCCATGACTGGTCGTCCATTCTCTGACTTTTTACCAGCCGATACGGTAACAACGTTCCATCAGCGCATGGCTGAACTGGTAGCCAATCAAACTCCCATGGTGGTAGAAGACTACCTGAAATTGGGGGACGAAGAAACCGTGTTGCAGAGCATTTTATTTCCGGTTACAGCAGAAGCTGACAGTCCCCTGGTGCTGGGCTCTATTGCCACCGATATAACTCCTCTGGTGCAGGCTCAAACCGCCCTACGACGCCAGGCAGAAGAAGAGCGCCTGATGCGTACCATGACCCAGCACATTCGGGAATCGCTGGACTTACATCAAGTGCTAGAAACTACGGTCACCGAGGTTCGAGAATTTTTGAATACAGACCGGGTGCTGGTGTACCGTTTCCACGAAGATTGGAGCGGCGATATGTTCGTTGAGTCGGTCTTACCCCCCTGGAAGGCTGTAGTCGGTTCCACCATTAAAGATCCTTGCTTTGAAGGAGATCTGGTCACCCAGTATTTGCATGGACACATCGGTCAAATTGACAATCTCGAACAGTCAGCTATAGCCCAGTGCCATAAAGACCTACTGGGCCAGTTTCAGGTGCAGGCTAACCTGACCATCCCCATTAACTGCCGGGGGCAGCTGTGGGGGCTGCTGTGTGTGCACCACTGTCGGTCGCCTCGTGCCTGGCAAACCGACGAAATTCGTCTGCTGCGGCACATTGCAGACCAGGTGGCCATTGCCATTCAGCAGGCCGAGTTGTACCAGCAGGCCCAGGCCGAACTGGCAGAACGCAAACGCCTGGAGGCTCAGCTGCGGTACGAAGCTTTCCATGATCGGTTAACCGCCCTGCCAAATCGAGCTTTCTTTTTAGAACAGCTGTCCTCTGCCCTGGATAACCTCCATCAGAATTGTCATGAGCTTTTCAGGCAGAACTGCCAGCTGTTTAATCAGGCCAGCAACATGACCTGCTGTGCCTATCAGTTTGCGGTTCTATTTTTAGACTTAGACCGATTCAAAATCATTAACGATAGTTTGGGGCACACCATTGGCGATACCCTGCTGCAGATTGTGGCAAAACGGCTGCAGAGCTGTTTAGATTCCCGCCAAGTCGCCGCTCGCCTGGGGGGAGATGAATTTGTTGTGTTGTTGACCGGCCTGCGCACGGCAGGCGAAGCCACCGACCTGGCCCTGACCATTCACAATGCTCTGGAGGCCCCGATTTTGCTGCAGCAGCACGAGGTTTTTGTGCGGGCCAGCATCGGCATTGCCCTGAGTTCCCCCGAATATACCGACCCCAGCCAACTGCTGCGGGATGCCGACATTGCCATGTATCAGGCGAAGGATGGTAATCGGGGATATGCGATTTTTGACGCTCCCATGCATACCTTGGCGGTGCAGCAAATGCAGCTTGAAAATGACCTGCGCCACGCCATTGAACGCCAGGAATTTGAGCTGTACTATCAGCCCATTGTGGACCTGGCCAGTGGTGGTCTGCAGGGGTTCGAAGCCCTGATTCGGTGGCGTCATCCCCGGCGGGGATTGGTGTCTCCGGTAGATTTCATCCCGGTGGCCGAAAATACCGGCTTAATTACCGACCTTGACCTGTGGACGCTGAATCAGGCCTGCCAGCAGATGCATCGGTGGCATCTGCAGTTTCCCCAGCATCGCGACCTCACGGTGAGTGTTAACCTGTCTGGAAAACAATTTGTCCGCTCAGATCTGATTCAGAGAATTGACCTGGCCCTGGCTAATACGGGGCTGCAGGGCAAGCATCTAAAGCTGGAAATTACCGAAAGCGTTTTGATTCAAAACGCCCCTCTGGCCATTACCATTCTGGCCCAGCTCAAGACCCGCCACATCACCGTCTGTATGGATGACTTTGGCACAGGGTACTCGTCCCTGAGCTACCTGCACCGCTTTCCGGTGGATGTCTTAAAAATCGACAAATCGTTTATCTCTGGCCTCCAAAGCCAGGATAGCCAGTCGGGGGATGCCGTTATTGTGCGGGCTATTATTAGCCTGGCCACCAGTCTTAACCTGACAGTGGTGGCCGAGGGCATAGAAACCCTGGAGCAGCTGCACTATCTCAAGGCCAACCACTGTCAGGGGGGGCAGGGGTATTACTACTCAAGGCCCATGCCCGCGTCAGAAGTAGTGACCTACCTGGCAGCCCACCCCTGACCCCTGAGGCCTGGATTGGTATGGTCGCTCGCCCCCCTGCCGCACCCATGATCTCGCCCCCATGATCTATAGCCAACGAGATTTATAAACAACCAGGCCGCAAACTTGAGCTGCCCATCCTCCATAATTGACTTGCCGTGCTTTAGGAGAATCACCTTGACAGAACGTAGGTTGGGCCAGTGGCGACAATGGTGCCATGACTGGGGGGTAAAGCTGGCAGGCGGGGTAGTGCTCGCTCTAGTCATGGTTGAAGCGGCCTTTGCCGCCGAAACCATACGCATTACCCAGGGGCTATTTTCAATATCGATTCCGGTGGAACCTCTGGAAGAGTTTGTCGCCACTGGGGAAGTGCCCCCTGAGTTGCAGAGCACCCTGGGGAGGCTAAACCCAGATACCCGGTCTAGAATTCGCCAGCGGCTGACATCCTCCCTGAATTTTGATGTGGTAGCCATGAGCCAGTTGGCCAACTCAAAGCTGGGGCAAGATTATCTGACCCGCCTGGGTCAAGTCATACGCACCCCCAGCGGGCAAAACGGTGCAGTGGCCCTGCGAGCGGCCCACGTTGCCGCAGCCCAGGACCCGGAAGGGCTAACCACCATTGGCGTAATTCGCCATTTCCCTGCAGATATTCGCATTAGTGCCCGCGATCTGATGAATTTGAACCGCCAGGGAGCGAGCTTTTTCGACTACAAATTGGCGGCTCTGGAGGCCATTCGGCAGCAGGCCAGGGCGGAAATAGCCCAGGACATGGAGGCTGGGGAGGTTAACTTTGCCCAGCAACCCGATCTGCGGCTGCCGGGGCCGTTCTCTGTGTTCTCTGAAACGCTGACCCTGGTGGATGCTGACCGCCCCGGTCTGGCAGAGACAACGGCACGACAGTTTGAGGTAGATCTGTACTTACCCCAAAACCAGTCTGCGGCTCCAGTGGTGATTATTTCCCACGGTTGGGGTTCTGCTAAAGAAAGTTTTGCCTGGTTAGCCCAGCACTTAGCGTCCCATGGCTTCGCGGTGGCTGTGCCCCAGCATATTGGTAGTGATCTCAAATTTCAGCGGCTATTTCTGTCCGGCATGTTTGATGAAGACATTCCCCCTCGGGAATACGTCGATCGCCCCCTTGACATCAGCTTTACCCTGGATGAACTGGAGCGGTTGACCGCCGTGGGAGGGGCCTACCAGGGGCGATTAGACCTGAATCGGGTCGGCATGATTGGCCATTCCCTGGGGGGCTACACAACCCTGGCCATTGCCGGTGCCCCCATCAACTATTCTCGGTTACAGCAAGTCTGCGTGACCGAGCGCCCGTTTCGGTTCAATCTGTCGATTTATCTCCAGTGTCGGGCGGCTCCCCTACCCGCCGTAGACCTTTCGTTAAGGGATGAGCGAGTCGATGCGGCCATCATTCTCAACCCCATCACCAGCGTGGTGCAGGGACCGTCTCAGGTCGAGCAAATTCAAATTCCTACCATGGTATCGGCGGCCAGTGTGGATCTGCTGGCTCCCCCGGTGCAAGAGCAAATTCACCCCTTCACCTGGTTGACTACCGAAGATAAGTATCTGGTGGCGATGGTGCCCGCCGGGCACGGCTCTAGTGTGCAGTTCGATCGGGCCGATGGAGAAATCTATGGCGGGTTGGCCCCCAATACAACCCTGGGTAGCGACTACACTCGGGCTCTGACCACCGCTTTCATGCAGGTTTATGCGGCTCAGGATCCTGGCTACGAGCCTTTCCTCAGTGCCAGTTATGCCAGATACCTCAGCCAGGAGCCGATTGAGGTGGATATGGTGCGATCGCTCACCCGCGAGCAACTCGAAGCCGCCTACGGCACAACTCCCCCCCTACCGCTCAGACCCGATGAGGGTACCCTCTGAGACCAGGTTACCTGGAGTAATCTTGTGCTGCTGCCTCTGCCCCTTCCGCCAGGCTCAGGCCATGCTGCTACTTGCTGCTGCTCTTACCGGGTCTGCGCATATAGCACCAGCAGGGTAGTGATAGCTGCCAAAGTAACCGCCAGGGCAACCTTCCAGGTGCTGAAGGGCCGCTCGCCCAGGACCTTGCCTGTATCGCCATTAATCATGACTTGATAGACTTTGCCCTGGTAGCGGTAGCCCAGCATCCAGACCGGCAGCAGAATATGCTTGAAGGTGCGCTGGTTGTATTGGGTCGAAACCGAATGGATCCGCTGCACATCGCCCCCGATGTCGCGGCAAACCGCAGAGCGAATACCGTCATCTATTTTTTGTTTGGCCTGGGGCCAGCCCTGGTCTACGGAAATTTCATATCTTTGGGCCTTAAACCCGGCCAGGTACTCGGCTTTGTAGGGGCTTAAGCCCGCCGCCGCAACCTTTTGCCACAGGCTGCTTAATCGGTCGTGGTCTACGGAGCGAGTAGCCGGTATCAGCACGTCATCAAAAAACTGATGGACCCGCCCGGATGACGGAAACCAGCGGGTTTTGCGTACCCGTTTTGTTTCCCCATTGCTGTCTTTTTCGGTGACGTAGTAATGTTCGCCCCGCTCACCCCGGTACTGGCTGCTGGTGTGGGCATCGTAGGTCCAGAAGGGCAGATAAATGCCCACCAGGGACTCCTGCTGGGCCATGCGCTTAAGTTGGCCCGGAATGAACATGGCCTGCCAGTCCTGCCAGTCGAACCGAAAGGCCAGCCAGGCCCGTAACGCCTGCACAGCGGCCTTGCGACCCACCTTAAAGGGAATGACCCCAGCCGGAGCTAAGACCGGATGGGCCGGTTTGGCCTGGGTCACAATGCTGGTGCCGCAAAAGGGGCATTTGCCTGCCACATCTGGCGGGTCAAAGGTAACCGAAGCCCGACACCCCGGACATTCGGCCTCCTGGGCGTGGGTGGAGAGGGTCGCCATCTGGCTCTGGTCAAGGTTAAGAAAATCCTGCAGGTTATGCTCCTGCTGGGCTTTCTCAACCGCGGCCTGGGGATCGTCAGACAGGGTTTCTAAATACCCGCAGTAGGAGCAATTTAACTGCCCTTTGGCGGGGTTATAGGTCATATCTGCCCCGCAACCGGGGCAGGGATACTGCTCAATCTTGGCAGGCTTGGGTGCCATGGGCCTGAGCCTCCCCTAGGACATCGGCGGTGGCGGCGGCGGTGGGGCAGGAGGTGAGAACAAGCTTTGCAATTCCGCCACGGTATTGGCTGCTTGCCAATCGGCCATGCCTGCCCGCCAAACGTAGGTGTCTGTCGTAAGCCCGTTAGGAACCAGCTGCTCAAGGCTGTAAGGCCCCAGGTTTTGTCCTTCGCGGGTGATGTACCAGCTGGCAACCGGCATCGGGGGCGGGGGACCGGAAGCTGGTCCTGGTTGAGCTTGGGACGGTTGCCCCACAGGCGCTGGGGTGTTCATGGCCCCGGCTAACTGCTGCCCCATGGCTATCCCGACTCCGAGATCCAGGCCAGGATTACCGCCGCCGGGGTTTTCGGCAGATTTCTCGACGGCATTTGCCGCCTGATACTGGGCGTACTGCTGCATATTGCCCAGCAGCCCCATGGAGGCCCGTTTGTCCAGAGCCGCTTCCACTTCCGGGGGCAAGGAGATATTTTCAATCAGCAGCTGCTGTAGCTCCAGGCCAAAGGGCTGCATTTCTGCCTGCATAGCCTGGCGTACCTGTTGACCCATGACCTGGTAATTAGCAGCCAGGTCAAACACGGGGGTCTGGTCGCTGCCGACCCAACTGGCAAAGGCCGACACAATCATGTTGCGAATGTGGTCGCTGATTTCGTCGGTCTGGTACAGGCCATCGGTGCTGACCAGTTCTTCCAGCAGCAGGCGGGCATCGGCCACCCGAATGGAGTAGCTGCCGTAGGCCCGTAAGCGCACCGGTCCCAGTTCCGGGTCGCGAATGGTGATGGCGTTAGAGGTGCCCCATTTCAGGTTAGTAAAGACTTTGGTATTGAAAAAAATGACCTCGGCCTTGAAGGGGGAGTTAAAGCCGTAGGGCCATCCCTTTAGCGTCGCCAGAATGGGTAAGTTCTGGGTTTCTAGCCGATAGCGGCCCGGCCCGAACTGGTCAGCTACGCTGCCTTCGTTAACAAAGACGGCAACCTGACCGGGGCGCACGGTGAGTTGTGCCCCCATCTTAATTTCGTTTTGAAACCGCTCAAACCGATAGGCAATGGTGTCTTGGGATGGGTCCAGCCACTCGATAATGTCAATAAACTGGTTACTAATTTTGTCAAAAAGTCCCATCGGCCTCTTCCTTTCCATCGGTTGAATTGCCTAACAGCAGCTTTCCCAAACTTGCCCCTCAAGCCCACAGTCGGGTATGTTGCGAAATCTTAAGCACGGTTGGCTGGGCGATTCCTAACTATCCGACTATGCGACGGTTGATGGCCTTGAGCTGGTGATACAGCATTTCAATGCGGGGAGCCTCTACTCCTGCTTGGTGAGCAGCTTTGAGGGGATTGCCAAAAATCGCCTCAACTTCTAGCGGTCGCCCTTCATCAAAGTCAATTTTCATACTGGTGCGGTAGGGAGACATCTGGGCGGTGTGCTCCAGCATTTGGGAGATTAAATTCTCTGGTAAGCATCGATTCTGACCAGGAGACAGACGCTCACCATCCTGCCGGGCGGCGGTGACTACTTCGGTCATGAGTTGTTCTGCCAATTGGCGAATGTTGGGGTCGCCGATCATCTCATTCGTGGTGGCATTCATCACCACCGAAAGCCCATTGAAGGGGATATTCCACACCAATTTGCGCCATCGGGCCAGACGCAGATCGGGGGTGACATCGACGGCAACTCCACCGTCGGCAAAATCCTGGGCGATGGCCTGCAGTTGGGAAGAAACCCCAGCCGGTTGATGGTCGGCCCGATATTCCCCCAGCAAAACATGGCCGTAGTCGAGGTGATGAATAGTGCCTGGGCCAATTTTGTTGCAGCAGACGAAACATAAGCCGCCAAAAATCGGACGAGAGCCTGCCCAGGGCTGCCAGTCGTCTTCCAGGGCAAAGCCGTTTTGCAGGGTCAGGATGACGGTATCGGGTCCCAGAATCGGCTGCAGTAAGTCGGGTAGCAGATGATTTTGGGTCGTTTTGAGGGCAATCACCACTACATCAACGGGAGGCATTGTGGCAGTGCTGGCATGGGCGTAGACCTTGGGCAGGGCAAAGTCTCCCTGCACCGATTTCACCGTGATGCCCTGGGCGCTGACCTCTTCAAAGTCCTTGCGGAGTAGAAAGTGGACCTCAGCCCCGCCCCGTTGCAAACAAGCTCCGTAGTAACCGCCAATCGCCCCGGTGCCAATGATGGCGTAACGCCGCGCAGTCATGGATAATGCTCCAGTCGGAATAACTTACTTTCATCACCCTAGCGCGATTGCTCACCCAGGCATAATGGTGTCATGCTGCCCTCTGACCTGCTGATTTCCCGGTTTCAAGGCGAGACGATTCAGCCGAAGCGGTTGGCCCTTAATTCTGCCAATCTGGCCATGGCCAAAGCGTTGATTCAGCTCTTTCTAGCTCAGGTGGGGCAAACCCAGGCGGACCTGAATCGCCAACTGCAGGAACTGGAAGGGGAAGATACCAACTATCGCATCAAGCGGGGGTTGGCCCATATCCTGCGCAACAGCTTTGCCACCTTTGACATGGTCAGCCCCCTGGAGCCGGTGGAATTGCGCCAGCGGGTGTTTACGCTGGCAACCCAATCGACCCCGTCGCCCGCTGCTGCCAGGGGCCATCTAGAAATCCTGAGCCAGCAGCTCTCCCAGGAGCTAGACCGGGAAGTGACTGTCCCGGAGATTCGTCAGGGGCTGTATGCCGATTTGCAAGACAACCGCATTCTGATTGAGTTTGATGCTCCCACGCCGGAGGCGTTGCTGCACCGCTACAACCTCTCCCAAACCCAGGGGGTGTTCTACAGGGCCAGCAAAATGGTGATGCACCTGTACCGCAATGATCCGGGGCAGTACAAGCTGATGTTTCGCTACCTGAAGCTGTTTCGGTTGATGACCTACATTGAGGGAGATGCCGACCAGGGGTTTACCATCACCATTGATGGTCCAGCCAGTTTGTTCAAGGCCAGCACCCGTTACGGAGTCGATATCGCCAAGTTAATTCCGGCCATTCTCCACGTCAGCCGCTGGCGACTGACCGCCACGCTACAGCTCAAAGATAATTTTGCGAATCAGCCGAAACCTCGACAGTTCAGCCTCGACAGCAATTGCGGTCTGGTCACCCACTACCCCCCCGGTAAACCCTACGACAGCATGATCGAGGAGTCTTTCGTAAACCGCTGGCCTGGGGATAAAACCCTCTGGCGGCTGGAGCGGGAGGTGGATCTGGTACCCATCCCCGGCAGCGTGATGATTCCCGACTTTCGCCTGGTGCATCCCGATGGGCGAGAATTTTTGCTGGAAATTGTCGGCTACTGGCGACCGGAATATCTGCGCAAAAAGTTTGCCCAGGTGCGCAAGTCAGAGCGCGATAATTTGATTCTGGCCATCTCGGAACGGCTCAATCTGGAGAAAGCCGGGGTGGATGTGAATTCGGTCCCGGCCAGAGTCGTGTGGTTCAAACATAAGCTGCAGCCCAAGGCCGTGCTGGATATTCTGGAACCGGGATGAATTCGGCTAGAGCATCGCTACAGGATGGCCAGATCCCCGGTTTCTTTGACCAATCAGTCATGAGCTTTGAACATCCGCCAGGAGAAACCGGGGATCTGTACCGGCGTCCCAGCGCATCGGTACAGTATTGGTTAAACATGAATAACTCCTGGGTGAAGCGTTGCCATGCCCCTTTCTGCCCGCCGAACTTGGATATTGAGTATTGCTGCTGGTGTAGGGGTTAGTTTGTCTGCGATCGCAACCCTATCCGTCTATCGGTGGGAAATTTCGCAGCAGCGCAGCCGGTTTCAGCAGCAAATTGAAAACCTGGCCATAGCCCTTCAGCGCAGCCTCAACCGATACAGCGACCTGTTGACCTTTCTGGACGACCATTACGATGTCAGCCAGGGGCAGGTCACTCAGCAGGAATTTGAGGCGTTTGTGGCCCGTTCCCTGGCTGAATATCCCGGTATTCAAGCCCTGGAATGGGCACCCCTGGTTACCGCAGCAGAGCGGGCAACCTATGAACAAGCAATTCAGGGGGAAGGCTATCTGACGTTTGAAATTACCGAGTTGGGACCTGGCGACCGGCTGGCCCGAGCAGGGAGTCGCCCCACTTACATCCCGGTCACTTTTCTGGCTCCATTTGAAGGCAACGAGGCGGCTTTTGGCTTTGACCTGAACTCAAGTCCTGCCCGTGCAGCGGCAATTGAGCCAGCCCGCGATAGCGGCGAGATTCATGCTACTGGCCGCATTCGCCTGGTACAAGAACAGCGCGACCAGTACGGCTTTCTGGTGGTTCTGCCCCGCTACGAAACCGCTGGTGTTCCACCGACCCAGGCCCTGCGGCAAGCGCAATTTTCAGGCATTTTGCTGGGGGTGTTTCGGGTCTCTGATGTAGTTGAAGAGGCCTTGCAAGACCTCAGCTACGACATTAATTTTGACCTGCGGGACCAAAATGCTGAGCCAGCGGAGCAATTTTTAGGGCGCTATGACGCTGAAAATCAGACGGTAGTAGCGGTCGATAACCATCCTGTAAGCGCTGAGTTAAATCGGGGCAGACCCCTCTGTCCAACCTCTGCTGATTGTCAGCGGTCTCTGGTGATTGGGCAACGGCAGTGGCGGGTGAGCTTTGTCCCTGCTGTGGCCTATCCCCTCAGCCAACCCTATGCCACCTGGGCCACCCTGCTCACAGGGCTGCTGCTGACGGGCAGTCTGGTGCTATTTCTGCGCAACCTGCAGAACGAACTGGTGCGCACCCAACAGCTCAACGACCTTAAATTGCGATTTTTTTCGATGGCCTCCCACGAACTGCGTACCCCCCTCAGCACGATTTTGTTATCGACGGAATCGCTACAGGTCAACTTTTCCAGCCTTTCTGACCAGCAGAAGCAAAACAACCTGGAACGCATCCATCTCACGGCCCAGCAGATGAGCCAACACATCACTGACTTGCTTACCCTGACTCGGGCAGAGGTCGGGAAGCTGGAGTTCAATCCAGAACTCTTGGAAGTCACGACCTTCTGCCAGCAAGTCATAGATGAAATGCAGCCGGGGATTGACCAAACGATTGAGTTCTCCAGCGATCAGCCAGCGGTCAAAGCCTTTTGGGATAAAAAGCTGATGCGATCGCTCCTCACCAATCTCCTCTCCAATGCCGCTAAATATTCTCCCGCCGCCAGCCCCATTCAGCTGCACCTGCACAGCACCCCACACCGGGCGACCCTGCAAGTCAGAGATCGGGGTATCGGCATCCCGGCTAACGACCAGGCCCATATTTTAGAAGCTTTTCAGCGAGGTAGTAACGCAGGCGATATTCCAGGCACAGGGCTGGGGCTGGCCATCGTCAGGGTGTGTGTTGATCTACACGAGGGCACCTGGTCCATAGACAGTAAAGAGGGGCAAGGCACCACCGTTTCGGTGACCCTACCCCTGGAGTGAATTGTGTTGATGGAAGGATGGATGGTGGGTGTTAGGTGCGTGGAAACCGGTACAGAAAGATTTGCCCTTCTTTTCAGTGCAGAGCCTCGGAACGCTCCCCGGCAGCACTGCCTCTGAACTAATGCCTACAAAAAACCGGGTTCCTGGAGAGAAACCCGGTTGCAACATTTGGTGTTTCAGGTCTAACCCACAGGGCTTTTAAGCCGCAGCAACGGCCTCACGACCGCGAATGGAATCCTGATGTTCCAGATACCAGGCATAGGTTTTTTCAATGCCGGTCTTAAGGTCGGTCTTTGCCGTCCAACCGGCAGCTTTCAGGCGCGATACATCCATCAGTTTGCGGGGGGTGCCGTCGGGTTTGGAGGTATCGAACACCAGGTCGCCTTCATAACCGACAACGGCCTGAATAGTCAGGGCCAGGTCTTTGATGGAAACTTCCTGCCCGGTACCGACATTCACAAATTCGACTTCGTTGTAGTTCTGCATCAGGAAAATCAGGGCATCGGCCAGATCATCCACATACAAAAACTCCCGCAGGGGAGTGCCAGTGCCCCAGACAGTGACGGTGGGGTCGCCGTTGACCTTGGCTTCGTGGAACTTTCGAACCAGGGCGGGCAGTACGTGGGAGTTGGCCAGGTCAAAGTTGTCGTTAATGCCGTAGAGGTTGGTGGGCATGGCAGAGATAAAGTTGACCCCGTACTGGCGGCAGTAGTTTTCGCAGAGTTTGAGACCGGCGATTTTGGCGATCGCATAGGGCTCGTTCGTCGGCTCCAAAAATCCCGTCAGCAGATGCTCTTCTTTCATCGGCTGGGGGGCCAGCTTAGGGTAAATGCAGGAGGATCCCAAAAACAAAAGCTTTTCCACCCCATGGCGATAGGCGCTGTGGATAATGTTGGCCTCAATCATCAGGTTGTCGTAGAGAAACTCGGCTCGATAGGTATTGTTGGCGTGGATGCCGCCCACCTTGGCCGCCGCAAGAAACACATAATCTGGCTTTTCAGTCGCGAAAAAATCATCAACGGCGGCCTGATTCCGCAGGTCAAGCTCTCGGCTGGAGCGCAGCAGCAGATTGGTATAGCCCCTTTCCTGCAGAGCCCTGACGATGGCACTGCCCACCAATCCGTTATGGCCAGCGACAAAAATTTTAGATTGAGTATCCATAGCAATTTCAATAAGGGTGGTAATGAACAGAACTTAAACTAAGACGGCACCTGCGAGATCTCAGCCTCCGGAATCCTTACCTAAACCTTTTAACTGAATCATCAAATTGCTCATTTCTTTAATTAAGAATTCAGAATGGTATGGAGGAAAGCCAGTGAGTGCATCCCACGGTTGTAAGTTTCCCCTCATCCCCCAACCCCTGCTCCCAGAACGGGAGCAGGGGAGCCTTGTCAAAGTCCCTCTCCCAAAGGGCGAGGAATTTAGGGTGTAGACGCGGAGCGGCTTCTCTGTGAGTGGGAGTGCAAAGTCGGGATACTCCCAAGCCAGTTCTGTACCAAGTCCAGCTCGAGATATGGAGTGTTCTCTAAGGGAAAACTCCACTGCTGGACTTGGACAGGGTTTGGACCTCGCCGGGGGCAAAATGCTGGCATTGATGCTGAAGCTTTTGTTATGAAGCAGCTTTGCTCGTTATTCTAGTAAAGCTGAGCGCAAAAAGATATACAAAGGGTATGGAACCCATTCACGTCATTGGCGGCGGTTTGGCCGGCACAGAGGCCACCTGGCAGATTGCCCAGGCGGGGGTGCCCGTGGTGCTGCATGAGATGCGCCCCCAAAAGCGGTCTCCTGCCCACCACTCTGAGCATGTGGCAGAGCTGGTATGTAGTAATTCCTTTGGGGCACAGGCGACGGATCGGGCATCGGGCCTGCTCCACGAAGAACTGCGCCAGCTCGGGTCAGTGGTCATCGCCAAGGCCAACCAGCATCAGGTGCCCGCTGGGGGTGCCCTGGCGGTAGACCGGGGGGTGTTTAGCCAGGACCTGACCGCAACCCTGGAACGCCATCCCCTGGTGGAGCTGCGCCGGGAGGAGGTGCTGCAGATTCCGACAGTCGGCATTGTGGTGCTGACCACTGGCCCCCTTACCAGTGAGGCCTTATCAACAGATCTGCAGCGGTTTACGGGGCAGGCTTACATGAGCTTTTTCGACGCCGCCAGCCCCATTGTGGTGGGCGACACCATTGACCGGAATGTCGCGTTTATGGCCTCCCGCTACGACCGGGGGGAAGCGGCTTACCTGAACTGCCCCATGAACCGTGAGCAGTATCTGCATTTTTGGACCGAACTTTGCCAGGCCGAGCAGGCGGAACTGAAAGACTTTGAGCGAGAAACCGCCAAATTTTTTGAAGCCTGTCTTCCTATCGAGGAAATGGCCCGGCGGGGGGAAGATACCATGCGCTACGGTCCCCTCAAGCCGGTGGGGCTGTTTGACGCGCGTTTCGGGCATTTTAAGGACCCGGCCAATAAGGATAAGAAGCCCTATGCCGTGGTTCAGCTGCGCCAGGAAGATAAACAGGGCCAGCTCTGGAATATGGTGGGTTTTCAAACCAACCTGCGCTGGGGCGAACAAAAGCGGGTGTTTCGCCTGATTCCCGGTCTGGAACATGCCGAATTTGTTCGCATGGGGGTAATGCACCGGAATACGTTCATCAATTCCCCCGAGTTGTTACACACAACCCTGCAGTTCAAGTCCCGCGCCTCCCTCTTAGCGGCAGGGCAACTGATCGGCACCGAAGGCTACACGGCAGCAACCGCAGGGGGCTGGCTGGCAGGAACGAACGCCGCTCGCATCGCCCTGGGTAAAGCGCCCCTCACCCTGCCCATCACCACCATGATGGGGGCCTTGTTTGACTTTATTAGTTCGGCTGAGCCCAAACATTTTCAGCCGATGCCGCCCAACTTCGGGATTTTGCCAGCCCTGCCGGAAAGAATTCGTAACAAGCGGGAGCGCTACGGGCAGTATCGCGATCGCGGCCTCAGCGATCTCCACACCTGGGCCATCAGCCACGGGATTTCCCTAAATCTCGGCCACCTGGTCAATACGGCGTAGCAGGGGCGAAGCATCTGGCAGGCAATTAATGGGACTATTCAAAAGATTTTGATCCAGATGCTGCGCCCTTAGGTTTTTCCTTAACCTTCTGGGTCTTCCGTCGCATCAGAAGTCGCGGCCTGGGGCCAGGCAATACGCCCATCGGCGGCAATTAATTTGGCGACTTCCCTAGCGCCATAGCGATTAATGTGGCTAGGATCGGCGAACAAGCTAGGTTGCTGCCGCCACTGCTCCAACAAGTCCACCAGGGTAAGGGCACCTCGATTGGCCCACTGCTGTAAAAAATTCTGGAACTGCTGCTCGTACCCAAACCGCACAGGGTCCAGATAGTCAGCGCTGAGGGGCAGATTGACCACAACCAGGGGAATGTTTTGCGATCGCAAAAACTGGGTCACCGCCTCAAACGACGCCGACTGCACCCCATCCAGCCGAAACGGGCGGTAAGCATTGTCATACTGCCCCCTCACCCTGGGAAACGTGCGGTAATAAACGGCAGGGTCAAACTGGTCATCCACCGGCAAAAAGCCCAGGGCGTTGATCTGACTCACGGGTACGGTGCCAGCCACCCGCAGGGGCGGAGTGTCTTCCTCGGTCGTTGCTTCAGCGGATAGTTTGGCCCCTGCTTTTACGGCAGCATAGCCCGGAGAAGCCAGAATCTTAGCAAAGGTGCGATCAAACCGTCCGCCGTTGAAGGAGCGTGATCCCACCGCCCAAACCACCATTTGGGGATATAGATCCGGCGCAAACAGCTGGCGGGTCAGAAAGCTCACCACCTGAGCGGTAGCTCCGTTAACGCTGAAATTGTAGATCTCCAGACCCGGATGTCCCTGCTGGGCCAGAGCCTGCTGCAGAGCCTGGGGATCTAACCCCTGCAGGGCACGGGAACTACCCATGACCAGAATGTCTGGTGGCCCCAGGGTAGCCACATAAGACCGGTACAGGCTGACCTGCTCGTCTAAAACATCACTGCCCAGAGAGGGAAAGGCGCGCTTTGCCCCTATCCGTTCAGCCCGAGTTTGAGCCGTCTGCAAATTTTGTAAATATTCGCGGGCCTTGCGCTGACTAAACAACCGCCGGGGATCATCGCTGGGAATACTCTGCAGCAGCGTCACCGAACGCGCCCAGGCCTGGGCTACCTCGTCCCACTGAGGGGCAGTGATGGCAGACTGGGCCAGGTTGGCGGCTTCGGTGGCGGCGGCAATGGCTTCGTACCAGAGTTCGCTACCATCGCTGGCGATGGCGACCGCCATACCACGGTTACCCCGCCCTTCCCCTGAAGCAGGTCTCAACGCCGGAGGCTCATCCTGAGGGGTGGCGGTACGGACTTCTGCGGCATCCATACTCTGCGACTCGGCGGCAGAGGAGGTAATGGCACCAGGCTGTTTGATGCAGCAGCTCAGCAAGAGCCCCAACACGATTAGGCCAACCAGCCAACCGTGCGAAGAAAAACGTCTTCCCATGGGTATGCGAGGACCTGAATCCTGATTGTTAATGTCCTCTTTTCATTATTGGATGACCCGCGAATTTTGTGGGGACTAATCTCTGAGCCAACCTCAGTCGTTATCCCAATCTTCGCGGCCCATCAAATCACCAACCCGATCCCGCAGCAAGAAACCAGAGGTTTCTAACTCTGCCTCGACCAGAACCCACTCGCGGGCGGGAATGTACTGGCACAGGGTATAAATGGGCTGCTGACGGCTAACCATACCCTGTTGCACCAGTTGTCGGGCTTCGTCACGAATGGTATCGATGGAGTAATGGAGGGATTGAAGCATATCTAAACCTAGATAACGACGAGGAGCAGAAAGTACTGAACAGGTTCCGCAAAAGACGCCTCGCTTTTGGAAATGCCCCTGCCCAAACCGAACAAGGACCCAAAATGTCAAGCAAGTCAGACTTGAAAAGTTCTCGTTCAGTATCTGATTTTACTGATATTTTTCCAGATTTGGCTAGGTAACCCTGGCTTATTCTCTCCTTAATCTGAGCCGTGAAGCATTAACAAATGCTGTAATTTTGGGGAGCGTTACTCCGTTGTCTATGAAGAATTTTTAGCCCCGACCCAGAGATTTTGCAGATGCTTGATGCCTCTTGCTGGCGAGCTGAATCGCTAACGCAATGGCGGCCACCATACTGCTGGGGTCAGCAATGCCCTTACCGGCAATGTCAAAGGCGGTGCCATGGTCAGGGGAAGTGCGAATGAACGGTAACCCAAGGGTGGTGTTGACGGCTCGATCAAACCCCATCAGTTTAACCGGAATTAGCCCCTGGTCGTGGTAAAGGGCCAGATAGCCGTCGTGGGCGCGCTGGGGAGCACTGGCATCGGTGCCAAACCAGGCCTGTCCGGGCAATACCCAGAGGGTATCAGGGGGAATGGGGCCATCAATCTGGACCTCGGGATAGCGCTGGCGCTGCTGGTGCAGCCAGGGAATCAGCCAGTCAACCTCTTCCTGGCCGAGCTGCCCTGCTTCGCCGCTGTGGGGGTTTAGTCCCGCGATCGCAATCCTCGGCTGGGGAATGCCAAAATCCTGCTGCAGACAGTCCACCAGCAGACTTAATTTGGTACCCATCACCTCTGGGGTGAGGGCATCGGGCACCTGGCGCAGAGGCATGTGGGTGGTCGCCAGCAGAGTGCGCAGCTGCCACCCAGTATGGGGAGATACCGCGATGAAGGCCATGCCAAACCGCTCAACGCCGGCCCCTTTAGCCAACAGTTCAGTCTGGCCTGGATAGATATGTCCGGCGGCTTTCCAGGCTGACTTGGCAATGGGGGCGGTGACGATAGCGTCAAAGTTGCCCCCCACGGTTTGCTCAATGGCCGCCTGTAAGTAGGCGAAACTCGCTGCCCCGGTGGCGGCACTTTCCTGGCCAAAGTTCATATCAGCCAAAGACCAGGGAGGAGTGACCTCCTCCAGCTTCAGATCCTTCAGCTGAGGCCACGAAATCTCGCCGCTGTGCAGATGGAGGGACTTGAGGGTTTGCTCCAGCAAGGATGCCGTGCCGAACAGCACGATATCGGCCTGATCAGCCCAGGGCATTGCCCCCAGGGCTTTGAGCACCACTTCAGGCCCAATACCTGCAGGGTCTCCCACAGGAATGGCCAACCTGGGGCGATGGGGGGCAGAACGTTGGGGGGAACCAGTTGTCGAAGGCAAAGCCATAGCCGCTTAGAGGTAACTACCGATCTGTTCTAAAATGGGGGCTGCCAGAGATGGACGGCTCTGGAATTCCCAAATAACTGTTGCTGTGGAAGGAGAAGTTATGGGCGGCGAGATTTTTAACACCGCAATTTTGCTATTTACTCTAACGCTGGTTGGCATGGGCGTCGGCTTTGTGATGATTCGGATCCAGGGCGGCGAAGAATAAATTCAACCTCCAATCTGAGGAGATATGGCCCCTCTGGCTTTGATCCGGAGGGGCCATCTGATATCCTTAGAGCAAGGTTAACTTTTGTATCTTTTCCCTCATGAAAGTATTGGTTGTTGGTGCTACTGGCACGTTAGGAAGACAGATTGTTCGCCGTGCTTTGGATGAGGGCCACGAAGTCCGCTGCCTCGTGCGCAGCTTTCAGCGGGCAGCTTTTCTGCGGGAATGGTGTGTTGACTTGGTACGGGGCAGCCTCTCCCGGCCTGAGTCCCTCGCCCCCGCCCTGGAGGGGATCGATGCAGTCATTGATGCCGCCACTGCCCGCCCCTCTGAGTCGGTAATGCAGGTCGATTGGGAGGGCAAAGTCAACCTGATAAAAGCCACGAAAGCCGCTGGGGTAAAGCGCTTCGTCTTTATTTCAATTCTGAATTCAGAGAAATTTCCCCACGTTCCCCTGATGAACGTTAAGCGGTGTACCGAAAAGTTTTTGGCCGAGTCTGGGCTAGACTACACCGTGCTGCAGCCCTGCGGATTTCTGCAGGGCTTAATTGGCCAATACGCCATTCCCATCCTTGAGAAACAATCTATCTGGGTCATGGGGCAGGCCACTCCCATTGCCTATATGGATACCCAGGACATTGCCAGGTTTGCGGTCAAGGCCCTGGAAGTTCCCGAAACAGTTCACCGTACCTTCCCACTAACTGGAACTCGCGCCTGGGGGGCCTACGAAATCATTCGCCTGTGCGAGCGCAAATCTGGGCAAGATGCCAAGGTGTCTCGCATCTCCCTCGATCTGCTGCGGGCAATTCGCAAAGTGGCCCAGTTCTTCCAGTGGGGGTGGAACTTTGCCGACCGTCTGGCCTTCGTTGAAGTGGTTTCTGGGAAAGACCCCATCGACGCCCCGATGGATGAAGTGTATGCAGTCTTCAATATCGACAAAGCCGAAATTACCACCCTCGAAGACTACATGGCAGAGTACTTCAGCCGCATTATGAAAAAGCTAAAGGAACTCGACTACGACCGCGAAAAGGCCAGCAAGAAGAAGCTGCCGTTCTAAACCTTCAATTACTGGACGAGTTGGGGCTGTAGTTTGACCTCAAAGACTTCCTCAAAGTACGCCTTTTTGTAGGCAAGGTTCCACAATTCAGAGGCACAGTCCTCGTTAAAATTGGCGGCCTTAACAGCCATGTGAAGGGTGTGGTGTTTATCGTCGTAGGCGCAGTGAATGTCGGCGACGGCTCCAATGCCTCGCCGATCAAGGGCAACGGCGACCCTGAGTAAAGCACTGAGCTGAGTTACCATCTGGCGATGGTAGCGGGTGGGCAAATTTTGGAAATTGTCGTGCTTCTTTTTGGGCGCACTTTTGCGGTGGTAGCGGGCAATGTTGGCAATGACTTCCAACTCCGTTTCGGCATAGCCCAGCAGTTCGCCATTGCGGATCAGGTAGTAGGAATGCTTATGGTGGGCAGAATGGCTGATGAAATGCCCACAGTTGTGCAAAATAGCGGCAGACCAAAGCAACTCCTGCTCCAGGGTGCCCCAGTTATGCAGCGTGCCTCGGGTTTGCTCAAACAGGGCCATGGCAAACTTTGCCACGCGCTCAGCTCGGTCGATGTGGACTTTATACTTTTTAGCCGTTTTGAGGACACTGCGCTGCCGCACCGATTTTTGAAACTGCATGCGGTCTTCAATCAGGCCGTGAACCAGCATCCAATCCACTACGACCCCTTCCCGCAGGGCTCGCTCGCAGATGGTAATGCTCTCGGCCCCGAGCATATCCATGGCTTCCTGCAAAATCACCGCCCCGGCCACAATGATTTCAGCCCGACGAGAAGACATTTCCGGCATGGCCAGCCGTTCGGTGTAGGTTGACTTGCGTAGCTGGTCAACCAGCTTGCTCAGCTCCTTAAAGGACATGCGGAAGCCGTTGAGGGGGGCAGGCACCATCCCCAATTCTTTATGGGCGACAATGCCGGCCAAACATTCAATCGTGCCCGATGTGCCAATCAGCTGCATCGGTTCGTCGGGGCCTAGCTTTTGCCTGAGTTCATCAATGGTGGGTTCTAACATGCCCCGCACGTAGGCTTGTAGGGCCGTAAATTCAATATCAGAAATGGGGTTAGAGGCCACAAACTGAGAGGTGAGCCGCACCGCCCCGACTTTCGTACTGCTGAGGTGGCGATGGGGTTCGCCGGTGCCCAAAATTAACTCTGTGGAGCCGCCCCCAATATCGATGATGGCGTGGGGCTCGCCGTGAAACTCCATCCCCGACAGCACCCCCAGGTAGATGCGGCGGGCTTCTTCGGCACCCGAAATCAGGTTGATAGCGAGCCCCACCTCTTGGTAAACCCGTTCGATGAATTCCTGGCCATTATTGGCTTCGCGCACGGCGCTGGTGGCCACGGCAATCACATCTTCAGCCTGGTAGCTGGTGGCAATATCACAACAGCGCTTGAGGGCGTCAATGGCCCGCTGCATGGCATCTTGCGTCAGGTTTTTGGTGTCTTCGTGAAAGTTGCCTAAACGCACCGTCTCCTTTTCCCGATCCACGATCATAAAGGTGGGTAGTTCAGGCTGAATTTTGACCACAACCATGTGGATGGAGTTAGTGCCCACATCAATGGCGGCAAGAATGCGATCGCGGTCGAACATCTCCTGGTTCAACCCCGAGGTGTAAATTGCGGTCGGGTCAGTGGCGTGTGCCGGTGCCGTAGAAGTCATATCTATCAAGCCTTGCTGCTTCAGATTCTACCTGCCTAGATTCCCACCATCAGGACGACCGAAAAAGCTTAACCTTCCTTAAAGAGTATTTTAGTCAATGCGGGTTGGGCCAAGGGCGTAATGCAGTGAGAACGTCATGGGGCGATAAGCAAAAATTGTCACAGGGGGTAAGCAGGAATAAGCAACCTTAAAGCCTATCGACCAACTAATCCCCCCCCTCACCCACCTCACCCCCCTCACCCCCCTCACCCCCCTCACCCACCTCACCCATCTATCCCCCCCTCACCTCTCCCTCGCCCAGGCCAAAATCTCCTGCCCTACGGCCTCATAGTCCTGCCAGGCGGCTTCGGCTTTAGGGTCTCTGACATCGTAAACGGCTTGACCGGCCTGGGCTGCCTTTTGAAAGGCGGCATAGCGGCGAATTCCCCCCGCAAAGGTAGGCAGATTCGCTTCTTTCAGCAGGGTTCTGACCTCGCTACCGGCCTTGCTGGGTTTAGGCGGAATCACCGTTAGCAAAATGCGATAGGCCGGGTCATTCATTGTCTGCAAACAGTTAACCGTTAGAACCAGAGCTTCCAGGGCCAGAATGTCGGGAGTGGTGGGAATAACCAGTAAATCGCAGGAGCTAACCAGCTGGGTCAGATCGTCAGCGGTGGGACGGGCCTGGGTGTCAATGACAACGTGGCCGTAAGGGCGCAGGTTTGCCCTGGCCTGCCACTGATCAACTACCGGAAAGGGCAGATCCCCGCGACTGGCCCAAGATTGGGCGGAACGATTGGGATCAGCGTCGATCAGCAAGGTTTCGGCATAGCCCTGAAGGAACGCCGCCAGGTGGATGGCGGTGGTGGTCTTGCCCACGCCTCCTTTGAAACTGGCTACGGTCACAATCATGGAAAGTCGTGCAGTGGAATACAGGGTTAACGATATACCAGGTGCTGGAGAATCACTCAGGACGATTACCGTTCCCTGGTTAGCGGGGTTCCATAATTTTGATCAACCCATCCCCAGGGGTAAAATTCAACCACGAGTCATTCCTTCGCATTTATGGTTTGCCAGACCTTTACCGTTGACCTGCCCGATAGCCAGGCCACCTATAACCTGGGGTATCAGCTTGGCAGCCATGCCGTTGCCGGTACGGTGCTGCTGCTATCGGGAGATTTGGGTAGCGGTAAAACTACCCTGGTCCAGGGGATTGGCTCAGGGCTGGGGATTACCGATGCCATCAGCAGTCCCACCTTTACCCTGATCAACGAATATCTTGAAGGCCGCATTCCCCTTTACCATATTGATTTATATCGTCTGGCCCCAGAAGAAGTGGACCAACTCAATCTGGAGATGTACTGGGATGAGTGGGAAACCCCTGGGGGAATGGTCGCCATTGAGTGGTCAGAACGGTTGAGAACAGTTCCCCAGGGGGCGATAACGATCCGCCTGGCTTACCAAAACTCGGGCGGGCGGCAGGCAATACTGACGGCCCCCAATCAACCCCACCTTGACCTTTTGGAGAAAGCAACCCGCCATGCGCTATTGGTTGATGAAATCTGAACCGGATGTCTATAGCATCGAAGATTTGCAGCGAGACCAGACCGAACTCTGGGATGGGGTGCGTAACTACCAGGCCCGAAATTTCCTCAAAGAAATGGCCTTGGACGATCTGGCTTTTTTCTACCACTCCAATACCAAACCACCGGGTATTGTGGGCCTGATGAAAATTGTAGAAACCAATGTGGTCGATCCTACCCAATTCGACCCGTCCAACAAGTATTACGACGCCAAATCCACACCAGAAAACCCACGCTGGCATACCGTTACCGTAGGTTATGTCGAAACCTTTAAGACCGGCATTACCTTAGAACAGCTAAAGGCAGAGTTTGAACCGGATGAACTGTGGGTGGTGCGTCGGGGCAATCGTCTGTCGGTCATGCCGGTGGAAGAGGCAGTGGCGAAAAAGCTATTAGACCTTGCCCATAGAGGCTAACAACTGCCCGTGAGAGGTCTCATGCTGATTGGTTAACCGTGCCCCCCGAACCTGGATAGAGCCTGGTCGGCCTTGAAAACTAAACCCTGTCCCAGTCCAGAAGTGGAGTTTTGCCTTAGAGTAGTCCAACTAATAAAACATCCATGCTAGGCCCACCCTCCGGGAAGCAAGCTACATCCCCCAACCCCTTCTCCCGAGGGGAGAAGGGGAGCCGGATTCAGAACCCCTCTCCTTCAGGGAGAGGGGCAGGGGTGAGGGCGGAGGGTCACGGCAAATGGATAGTAATTTTCATGGAGTACTCTTAGAGAAAACTCCAGAACCCGAGCTGGACTTGGTATGGCGATGCTTTCTGATCAGAAAAATTGATGAAAATGGCCCATTTTAGCTCTATACAATAGCGCTGCAGTTTTTTCTACTGCCGATAGTTTAGGTTACGAGTTAAGTTAAAACAGACTGGTGCGTTGACTGTGACAGATCGAGTTGTGACACAGTCCTTCCGGAGCAGCGTTGGAGAACCCCGAAGTGATAGATAACTTACTACCGGAACCAACTCCTATGCTGGCATCTGCGACCCGCACCGACCGTCAGGCCCATCTCGACCAGATCATTCGCCAGGCTCTTGCCAGCGGCATTCTGAGTGGGAATAGCCGTCAGTACATTGAGATAATCTCGAGCCAGCCAGATCTGACCCCGGCAGACTGTAGAATGCTGGAAATCCTGCAGGATGCTCTCAACTCTGGAACCATCCAGCAGGGGTAGTCGCCCCGAATGAATCGTCATGCATCTTCCTGAAGAACCGGAGAAACCCCTCAGCATCAATATCGTGCCGATGATTGATGTGGTTTTTGCGGTGCTGACGTTTTTTATTCTCTCCAGTCTGTCTTTGACCCGTGCCGAAGGGTTGCCGGTGACCCTGCCGGGGGCCGCAACCGCCGATGGCCAACCCCAGCAGCGGGTTGTGCTCACCATAGATGAGCAGGGGGGCTTGTTTCTTGGGGATCAGGCCGTAGACGATGAGCAACTGCTAGAGCGCATTCAGGGCCTTGACCAGATGACTGCGGGGGGTGTGGTGGTGATTCGAGCCGATGAAGCCGTTAGCCATGGTCGCGTGGTGGCGGTGATGGATCGCCTGCGCACGCTGGAGGGCGTGCAGTTGGCCATTGCTACTCAGCCTGGGGCTACCCCAGAGCCTTAGACAAACATTCTAATTACAAACCTTCTAATTCTGGTTAAGTCTAACCATGGGTCAGTGGGCTTATGGATGGTTTAGCATTGTTCGTTAAGATGCTCTAGTGGTGTGAGGCCCAGACTTATTCATGTTCATGGGGCCAATTAGATTATGTTTCAATTTATACAACTTGTTCAGCTCATTGCCATCAAGCTGATTCAGCTGATTCAGCCCATTCTGGTACCCCTGTGCTTTGTGGCAGCCTGGGGATTGATTATTCTTGTGGTATGGAATTTGGTCGCTGCGACCCGCGACGGCGTGCAGCGAGCCAAAGTGATGCACCAGATTCCCTGTGCCGATTGTCAATACTTCACCAACAGTCATTTGTTGAAATGTCCGTTGCACCCCAAGATCGCCCTTTCTGAAGAAGCCATCAACTGCAGCGACTATGAATCCAGCGGTATGGTTGTCGAGTGATGCGGGTAAATTTTGCCAGGGTTTGTGGTCTCTCCGGAGGGTGCGTTGTCGGCATCTGCTGACAAAAGGGTTAAAATTTCCTGAAGGGGTGAGATTGGCCTGAATAGAAGAGTAGGACCTGGGCATTATGCAAATAGTGTCTACGGGTTCATCTAACCATGGCGTTGTCATCCATCCTGGGTGTTACTTGTGCTCTAATGTGGATTCTGCGTTTAACGGAGCATCCTCTCCGACGGGGCGAAAGTCTACCTGCACCTCGACATTTGCCCTGACATGACCGATTCTTCTGATGTGCCTGCGCCCAGGCCCCTCTTAGCAGCTATGGATTTACCAGAAGGGGTAGCTGGGCACGCCCAACCTATGTTTACCGTGACATTTTGGGGTGTGCGAGGGAACGTTCCTGCACCGGGAGCTCATACTCTGCGGTATGGGGGCAATACCGCCTGCGTAGAAGTTAAGGCAGGTGAGCAGCACTTGATTTTTGATGGCGGTACCGGGTTGGTCGCCCTGGGGCGGGCTCTCATGCAGCGGTCAAATACTATCGACGCCTCGCTGTTCTTCACCAACACCCATTGGGACCGAATTCAGGGGTTTCCGTTTTTTCTGCCTGCGTTTGAAGCGTCAACCCGGCTGGATATCTATGGCGGACCTGGCTTAAACGGTGCTTCGATTAAGCAGCAGTTGATGAACCAGATGCTGCGGCCCAACTTTTTTACTCCGCTGCAATCCATGAAAGCGGAGATGACTTTCCATGACATCCAGGCGGGGGGAACGTTTCACCTGGGAGATGTGGTGGTAGACACCGTCAGCCTTAATCCTAAAACCAATGCCCTGGGGTTTCGGGTAAGTTGGGCAGGCCATTCCCTGGTGTACGCCACTGATACCAATCACACCCAAGACACAGTAGACCCCAACCTTTTATTTTTGGCGGAGGGCAGTGATCTGCTGATTTTTGACGGCACCTATGCCGATACGGCCTATGCCGACCCCATCGCGCAGCATATCATTCCCTACAAATTGGGAGTGCAGGTGGCCCAGGAGGTAGGGGTTCATCAACTGGTGTTATTTCACCACAATCCCTGCCACGATGACGACCAGCTAGACGACCTGGGGCGAGAGGTGCGATCGCTCTTCCCCAATACGCTCATTGCCCACGAAAATTTGACCCTCCGGTTGGCGTAAAACGGCTTACATTTCCCTTCATGCCACAGTTACCCTACAGCCTTCATCAACTGCCCCTACAGGACTACGACGGCTTCAGCCTGACCTTCTGCAGCGACAACGACTGCCCCCTCACCTGGCAGGAAGTGTTGCAGGGCTGGCAACACAGTCCTGACTTTCCAGTCTTTTTTTCCACAGCCTTGGAAGCGGTGCCCTACGCCGCCTATTTCTGGGAAACTCCGCCATTGACCCCAAGCCAACGGCACGCTCCCTTCACCTGTGTTGTGATCAACAGTCCAGCGCTGGCGCGGGTCAGAGCCGATTACGCCCCGTTCGCGCCCTACCTCAAGCCCTCCCCCCAAAGTTCAGCTATGCGGGTGTTCAGCAACCTGGGGGGAGATGCTCAACTCATTGCTCCCTGTCCGGTCGGTCCACAACCAGACTATCCCCACCTGGCAGCTTTTTTGAGACAAACTCCACCTGCCCTCAAGGTAGACCTGTGGGCTACCCTGGCGCAGACCGTCTTAGACCACTTAAAACGCCAGCCAGACCAGCCTCTCTGGGTCAGCACCTCGGGGTTGGGGGTATTCTGGCTCCATGTACGGTTAGATCAGGTGCCCAAGTATTACCAATATGCACCCTTCACAATTCTTTAAACCATCGATTTGATGCCGCCGGGGCATCCAGGTCTCTCGGGCTATAACCCCAGAGCCCCTACCACTAACTCGGTGTCTGACAAATCTCCAATTAAACGATGGAATGGCGGCGGTAGTTGTTTGATCAGAGTAGGCACCGCGAATATCTGATCCTGCTGCAGCATCTCAGGGTGTTCGTGAATATCAATAATTTCTAGATCATAGCGACCGGGCAGATATTCTTCGCAGAGTCGCTGAAATCGTTTAATCGTCGAGATTGACTTAGCATTGCCTTTTGACACGTAGAGCCGAAACTTATACCGCTCAGGCTCAAAACCCTCGAGGTAGTCAGCGACGTCTTGCGCCTCAGGGGGAAATAAGGCACGGTTTGGGTCATGGTTTTCAGAAGAATGGGAAGAAGAAGTCATGGCTGTGTAGGAATGGTCGTCAGCAAAGCTCAGGGTGATTCCGAAGTTGAGTCTTGAGCCCCTCTCAGCTTGGCCCGTTCCCGTTGTGCTTGTAACATTTGGCTTTCACGCTCTTGATCTTGCTGAATCATTTGCTCTAAGTCGTCTTTTTCAAGTGCGAACTCCGCTTTTAGAGCTGTAATTTGGGCTTCCATGACCAAGCGCTTGCGCTCAATTTCCTGTTGGCGACGCTGAATAGTGTGCTGACGGGCCTGGGCTTCGGCGACTTCCTTCGCTTCCTGTACAGCCCTGGCGGTGCCGGTAGCAACTCCTTCAGCGCCCAGGTAAACATCTACCAAGTCAATCCCCTGGCTGGTGAGCTTAAATTCGCGCACCTGGTTGGAATGGTGGATTCCTCTGGCCTTCAGCACGTACAGTAAACGGTTGCGTTCGCCGTTCTCTTCCTGGTCTCGCAATAGAAGCCAGACATCCATCAGGGAGGAAATGCCTACCTCTGTACTTTCTAGGGGACCACCGCCAGTGGTCAGGCTGGTCATGATTGAAGTGATTCCTTGGGTTTTCATGAAATCGACCAGGCGAATTAAGAAAGACTGTACGTGGTGGTGCTGCCCCGCCGAAAGAATGCCAGAGATGGGATCAAAAATAATCATTTGGGGCTTAAACTCCTGCACCAGCTGGGAAATTTTGACCAGATGCATTTCCAGCCCAAAGGAAGTAGGGCGCATGGCGAAAAACTTCAGCAAGCCCTGGCTTAAGGGTGTTGCCAGATCGACCCCGATCGACGCCATGTTACGCATCACCTGGCTGGCAGATTCTTCGAAGGCAATGTACAGGCACCGTTCGCCGCGATCGCAGCAGGCCCTCGCGATATGGGCCGAGAGTGAACTTTTACCGGTACCTGCCGTACCTGAGACCAGGACGCTACTGCGCCGATAAATTCCATCTCCCCCGAGCATGGTGTCGAGCCCGGGCACACCGGTCGATATCTTTTCTGTGGTGGCTTCATACTCTAGGGTGGCGGTGGTAAGAGGCAGCACTACGATGCCGTCATCTTCAATTAAAAAGGGATACTCGTTAGAGCTGTGTTGAGACCCGCGGTATTTGATAATGTGCAGCTTACGGGTGGATAAATCCGCCAGAATTCTCTGATCGAGGGCAATCACGCAGTCAGAAACGTATTCTTCCGTGCCATGGCGGGTGAGAGTGTGCTCCCCACTCTCTGCGGTAATAATCGCGGTTACGCCTTTTTCTTTTAGCCAGAGAAATAGCCGCCTGAGTTCTGCCCGCACCAGGGCACTGTCGGATAAGTGGCCGAACAAAGTTTCGATAGTGTCCAATACAACGCGCTTGGCCCCAATTCGATCAATGGCGTAGCCGACTCGGGCAAAGATCGCTTCCAGATCGTAAGTCCCCGTTTCCTGAAATTGGCTGCGCTCGATGTGAATATAGTCGAGGGCAAACTGGTTTGTAGCCTGCAGGGTCTTCAGGTCCCAGCCTAGAGACGCGACATTTTGCACCAGTTCTTGAATCGATTCTTCAAAGGAAATAAATACTCCAGGCTGGTTGTAGGTGGTTGCACCACGGACCAGAAATTCCATGGCCAGCAGGGTCTTACCACAACCCGCCCCCCCGCAAAGGAGGGTAGGGCGACCTGCAGGCAGACCGCCAAAGGTAATGTCGTCTAGCCCCCGAATACCCGTAGGACATTTCTCTAAAGCTAACGGAGCAAGATTTGAAGCTGTTGAATCCATAAATACTAAAGTAGCAACGCCCTTGCCGAAGTTATCAGCCCAGCACCAATCCAGGTAGTGCAGATGCCTGGAGAGGCAAAGAACCCTAACCCGGTGAATTCAGCCGGACAGACCTCAGCATCAGGCGATTATTCCTCATTCTAAAGAGTTGGTAGCAGGTTGATTGTCCTCCCTGCGGACGGTCTTGATCTCAAGGGGATGGCATGCAACTCGCATAGCGTGAGATATACCAGGTCCAGCTCTAAAGCCATAGGTTTCTCTATAGTAAAACTTCAGTAAAACCTCGGTAAAACTTTACTTCTGGATTTAAACAAGGCTTAAGCGCCCAGCATCTGCAGCCGGTAGAGGCTGGAATATAGACCGTTTTGGGCCAGCAGTTCCTGGTGACTGCCTTGCTCTACCAGCTCGCCACTTTTCAGCACCAGAATGCGGTCCACATTGCGGATGGTAGACAGTCGGTGGGCAATGATGATGGCGGTGCGGTTTTCGAGCAGACGCTCCAGAGCATCTTGAATGATGGCCTCGGTGCCCACATCCAGGTTGGCAGTGGCTTCATCCAGCACCAGAATGCCGGGGTCGCGGATGGCGGCTCGGGCAAAGGCCAAAAGCTGCTTTTGCCCCCCCGACAGGTTGGTGCCCCGCTCCCTCAGCTCCGTGTCATAGCCCTGGGGAAGCTGCTCAATAAAAGGGTGAATGTTGGTCTTCTGGGCCGCATCCACCACCGCTTCCAGGGGATAATCTTCCCCCAGGGTGATATTGCCTTTGACATCTCCGGCAAAGAGAAAACCGTCTTGCAAAATTACCGCCAGGCGTCGGCGTAGCTCGGCCTGGGGCAAATCCCGAATGTCTACTCCATCCAGCAAAATGGCCCCCTGCTGAATGTCGTAAAGACGGCAGAGTAAGCGAATGATGGAGCTTTTGCCGGCCCCGGTTGGTCCCACCAGGGCGACTTTTTCACCGGGGCGAATGGTGAAATCTAAATCTTTCAGGACGTACTCATTTGGTTTATAGCCAAAGCTGACATGGTTAAAGCGAATTTCTGCAGCCTGGTGGGCGGGGGTAGAGAGCATATTGGAGTGATCAGACCGTGGGGTGGTGGGTAGAACCGCCGCCGTGGAAGGCTCCTGACGTCTGGCTGTCTCACCATCTCGCCATCCCGCCATTGCCCGTTCGTGGTCCCTCACGCCCTCATTTACCCCTGCCCTCGCTCTCTCCAGATGTTCCGGGTCACGAATTTCTACGGGAACGCTGAACAGGTCTGTAATTCTCTCGACAGCGGTAAAGCCAGCTTGAATAGCGGTGAACTTGTCGGCGAACTGCCGCAAGGGATCGAATAATCGTTGGGCGAAGAGAATAAAGGAGGCCAGCACCCCAAAGGTCATGGCTTCTTGAAGCACCAGAATGCCTCCTAACCAGAGCACACCGCCAATGGCCACCAGAGAGATCCACTCCAGGGTGGCAGACACAGAGGAGTCGTAAAAGATGGTTTTATCAACGGCACCAACATACTTCTGGTTCGTTTCGCGGAAGAGTTCGGCATTAAACCGCTCTCGCCGAAACAGCTGAACCACATTGATGCCAGCAATATTTTCCTGCAGCAAGGCATTGAGTTCCGACAAATGCTCTCTGGCTTTGTAGTTGGCTTTGCGGTACTGCTGTTGAAAGTAAATAATCAGCCAGGTGACCGGCAGCAGCAGGGTCAGCAGCATCAGCGCCAGTTGCCACTGCATGGTGAACATCACCACCAGCAGCACCAGAATAGAGACCAGGTCAGTAATAATGCCCACCGCTCCGGTGGAAAAAACGTCTCCCAGGGCATCCACATCGCTGGTCAGGCGGGTGATCAGCTTACCTACCGGGGTGCGGTCAAAAAAGCGCACCGCCAGGGAGGTAACGTGGGTGAACAGGTCGTAGCGAATATCCGCCGTAATGTTTTGCCCGACTTCCTGCACCAAATAGCTTTGAAAGCCATCCAGCACCAGGCGAATGGCTACCGTAACCATGAGCAGCACAATCAGCAGGTTGAGTCCGCTCTGCATGGTCAATCCTTCTAAAAACCAGGCTACAGGCTCCTGGCGAATGAGGGAAATAGCCTGGCCAATCAGCACCGGCTGCAGGGCATTGGCCAGGGATAGCGGCACTAGCAGAATCAGGGGCAAAATTAGCCGTCGCCGATGGTTCCGAATGTAGGGCCACAGGCGCAGAAATAGCCGCCAATCACTATCGGGGCGTCTATACTGCTGATCGGTTTTACTCATCGGGGTGGCAGAAGTCATGCGCTGGGGAGGTTGCAGGGTGGGCAAGGTATAGCGAAATCCCAGGGTGGCGATTGTCCCAGGGTGAGTTCAGGATCAGGTCGTCCTGTGCCAGTTGCTCAGACGGGTACGGTCATCTTCTGCCGCAGTTGCCCAATGAGCTCGTTCAGTCCATAGGAGTCAATGCGGTAGCTGAGGGGATGAGCAATTAACCGAGCCGTGCTGTGGTAAAGCACTTCTAGCTCCATTAAGTTGTTTTCTCTCAGGGTTTTGCCGGTGGAAACCAGGTCTACGATTGCTTCGGACATACCGGTAATCGGCCCCAGCTCGACCGAACCATAGAGGGGCACAATTTCTACCGGCAGGTCAATACTCTGGAAGTAGTCGCGGGCACAATTCACAAATTTGGAGGCTACCCGGCTGTGGATGGGCAAATCTAATGCCGACCGATAGGGACTGCTGGCCTGTACAGCAACCGACAGGCGGCAGCCGCCGAATCCTAAATCGGCCAGGTACGCAACAGCCGGTTGTTTTTCTCGCAACACGTCATAGCCCACAATACCCAACTGCGCCTGGCCGTATTCCACATAGACAGGAACATCCTGGGCCCGGACCAGTAACCCTTTGGCCCGACCGCTAGCGTCAGCAATTTGAAGTTGGCGGTTGGCTTTGTCTAAAAACAGGCTAAAGTCCAGCCCGACGCTTTTCAGCAGGCGAATGCTGTCATCTAACAGGGCTCCCTTGGGTAGGGCAATGGTGAGCATAGTTCGTTCTCATGGTGGCCTCTGTCATCTTATCGTGATGGGCTGCTGAGAGTTTCCATCGAGAAGGTTGTGCCGATGATGGGTTAGGCCAGCCCATGCCATATCCAGTGGCTTCGCAATGCCTCGGGTCAGTGGATGGAGCTTTTGTGGCCACCCACTCAACGTGGAGTCTCATGCTGCCGGGCCTACGGCGGCGGCGGCAGCTTCGACGGCGATGGCAACGTGAGTCCAGTGGCTGCCCCCCTGGCAGTAGACAATGTAGGGTTCCCGCAGGGGACCATCGGCGGACAGTTCCGAGGTGCTGCCATCGATAAAGGTGCCCCCTGCCATCACCAGTTCGCTGTCGTAGCCGGGCATGGCGGCGGGGACTGGTTCCACATAGGCATCGATGGGAGAATGCTGCTGCACTGCCTTACAAAAGGCAATCAGCTTTTCGGCACTGCCTAACTGAATCGCCTGGATAACATCCCGCTGGGGATTGTCTGGGGACGGATTGACGAGATAGCCCAGGTCAGCGAACGTTTTGGCCAATAGGTAATTGCCCTTCATGGCTTCTCCCACCATTTGGGGCGCTAAGAATAACCCCTGGTACATGAGCCGGTTCTGGTTCAGGCTAGAGCCCCCTGCTCGGCCAATGCCGGGGGCCGTCAGGCGACAGGCCGCAGCTTCTACCAGATCGGCCCGACCGGCAACGTAGCCTCCGGTAGTGGCAATGGTGCCGCCAGGGTTTTTAATCAGCGAACCGGCAATCAGGTCAGCGCCAACGGCGGGGGGTTCCCGGTCTGCTAAGAACTCGCCGTAACAGTTATCGACAAAACAGACAACGTCGGGATTCTGCCCCTTGACAATTCTTATGACTTTTTCAATTTCGGTTATGGTTAAGGTTGACCGCCAACTGTAACCACAAGAGCGCTGAATCAGTACCAGTTTTGTATTGGCATTGATGGCTGTGGCCAGAGCGTTCCAGTCGATTGTGGCTGCAGGCGTCAGTGCTAACTCTCGATAGGAAATTCCAAATTCGGCTAACGACCCCTGGCCCTGGCCCCTGAGGCCAATGACTTCCTCCAGAGTGTCGTAGGGAGTACCGGCAATGGACAGGAGTTCATCCCCTGGTCGCAAGACTCCATAGAGGGCGCAGGCGATAGCATGGGTGCCTGACACAAACTGGGGCCTAACAATAGCAGCTTCAGCCTCAACGATGTCGGCAAAAACGGCATCTAGCGTATCTCTACCCAAGTCGTCGTGACCGTAGCCTGACACACTACCAAAGTGGTGACTGCCAACTTGATGCTGCCGAAACCCCTGCAGGACTCGTCCGAGGTTTTGCTTGACCTGAGTATCAATTCCATAAAAAATCGGAAAAAGTGAAGACTCTGGCGACATCATCTTGTTGAATCTTTCCATAGGTAAAGCCTTGCCATTATAAATTTGACTGTCCAATTTTCTGAGTGTTTACATGACTGTTGCAAAATCAACGATTGACCTACCTCGCGATTGGGTAACCCTGGGGTTTATGGTGGTGGTTCATTCCATTGCCCTGCTAGCCTTATTACCCCAGTTTTTCTCCTGGAATGCAGTGCTACTGGCGCTGGTTCTGCACTGGGTCACCGGCTGCCTGGGCATTACCCTGGGCTGGCACCGATTGATCTCCCACCGTAGCTTTCAGGTGCCCAAATGGTTAGAGTACTTTTTTGTCTTTTGCGGCAGCCTGGCCTGTCAGCATGGTCCTCTAATGTGGGTTGGTCTGCATCGTCACCATCATGCCTACTCTGACCAGAGCAATGACCACCACGATTCCAACAAGGGCTTCTGGTGGAGCCACATGGGCTGGATGCTGCGCGACGTGCCCGCCAAACGAGACATTGAACGATTCATTCGCGACATTAGCGATGATCCGGTTTACTTGTTTTTTGATAAGTATTTCTTACTCCTACAGGTAATTTTAGGGGTTGTGCTCTACGCCCTGGGCGGTTGGTCCTTTGTCATCTGGGGAATTTTTGTCCGTCTGGTGGTGGTGTATCACTGCACCTGGTTCGTGAACAGCGCTACCCATAAGTTCGGCTACCGCACTTACGATGCGGGCGACAAATCGACCAACTGCTGGTGGGTGGCGCTGGTTACCTACGGGGAAGGCTGGCACAACAACCACCATGCGTTCCAATATTCCGCCCGCCACGGTCTGAAATGGTGGGAGATCGATATCACCTGGATGACCATCCGATTTCTAGAACTGATTGGATTGGCCAAGAAAGTTAAACTGGCCCCCCCAGCAGCCAAGTAGGCTGCCGTCACCGCCCTTGCCAACACCTCTAGCTTCAGACGCCAGCGTGAGGAATCGGGACTTAAACCAAGTTCAAGTCCGAAAGTGGAGTTTTCTCTAAGGCAAAACTCCACTTTCAGTCTGAACTTGGTTTACAGCGGATTTCACTCGAATGAAGTACAGCTTAAAGCTCCCCCCAGTTCTCCAGGGCAGGGATTTTGCCGGTCCCCGAACAGCCGAGACGGCTATCCTACGTTATTGAAGGTTCATGCCTGAGTTACTCATCCTCTCGTTCCGGTGCATGGGCGGGGGGATTTTTCATAGAACAAACCACCATAGTTTGCCTGGTCATCTCTCACCGCATCAATTCCCCCTTCCCTATTCCCTCTTCCCTATTCCCCCTTCCCTATTCCCCCTTCCCTCTTCCCTATTCCATCCCCTGCAGTACATGCTGAGTAGTAAGCAGCGCATTGAGGCCAATAAACCCGCTACAGCGCCCTCGCTGGCTGGTCATGCCAATGGCAATGGCTGAAGCCTGGGTAGGATTCCGCGAAAACCTTGGGGAAGTGTTGATATACAACACGGCACTGTTGACTAACCGCGTAAAGCGGCCCCCTTCGGCGTAGGATTCGGTGGCCAAACAGTCGACATGGCCGTTACTCCAGCGGTTAATCAGGCTGGCGGCGGTTTCCATACTGTCGACCCGGCGCAGGGCTACGGTTTTCTCTAAAAAAGGGCGTTGCCAATCATTCGGATCGATGGGCTTTAGATCAGCAATATCGGCCTGGAGGGATTCATCCCCCAAAATCTCATAGCCTTCATCCCATAGGGTATGGCAGAGCTGCAGTATACTCGGTGTCCTGCATTCCTGGTGGATCAAAACCTTTTCAACGGCGTTCACCGGGTCGGGTTCTCCGCGATGGCTGTCAAGCACCATTTGAATCACCGTATCGGCTAAGCCCGTAGCTGACCAGTAGAGGTAGCAGTTGCCCATAGTAGTCGGAAGCACGGGCACCGTTGCCTGCCGCACGACCTGCTTAACCAGGTTAGGGCGACCGTAGGGAATGATTAAATCAACTCCATTGGCCTGCAGTAGCATCGACCGGGCAGCATCTCCCTGTTCAGCCGTCAGCGACAGAATGCAGTCCTGGGATAGCCCCTGATCTTCTAACGCGCTGTGGAGCGCCTCTAAAATCGCTTGATTGGTCTGGCTGGCTTCGTTGCCGCCCTTCAGCACCAGCCCATTCCCCGAGCGGATGCATAGCCCCGCCATGATGGCCGCCAGTTCTGGAAAAGCTTCATAAACAAAGGCAATGACTCCCAGGGGCACAACCTGGCTGTACCCTGTCACCTGTTTCGACAAGCGCCCCACCGGCTGGGGAACTAGCACCCTGGAATCTCCCAGGGAGGCCAGGCGTCTGAGGATTTTGATCGCGGTATTGATCCGTTCTGGGGTGAGCTTGAGCCAGTCTACGACTAATTCCGGCACGGCCATTTCCAGACTGGCTTCTAAATCAAGGGTGTTAGCCTCAAGAATTGAGTCCTGGGATGCCTCCAGCCTGGTCGCCATGGACTCTAAAATCTTGCTCTGTACCTCGGCCCCAGTGGCAACCAAGGTCTGGGTCGCCTGTCTGAGTTGGTGGATGCCGTAGCTAAAATCTTCTGGGGTGGCATTCATAGCGTATAGGTTAGCGTCGAGAGGCCAACCAAAACATAAAGACCAGCAGCAAAGACACGGTCAGAGCCGCCAGTAATCGCACGACGGCTTGTCCGCCTTCTGGAGTCTGCAGGGTGGCCAGCAGCAAGAAAAAGACCACTACTCCAAAGATGCCTATCACCAGCAGCGGCATATAGTTGGTGCTCATTGACGAACGATCTAGCCGCCATTGATGGCCGGTCCAGCGCCAGGCCCGTTTATAGGGATAGTGGGTAGATAGTTGCTCGATGACATAGCCGTTGTCCTGCACGACAAAGATTTGCTGACAGCGATCGCACCCAAAGGCTTCGGTTAGCGCAATGGGCTTAATTCGACCGTTGCGCCGACAGGGGCAGGGATAGTCAGCATTCTGGTCAATCTTGGGACTCTTGTAGGTACGCACAATAGGCCAGGGTGTGGGAGCTGGGTAGAGTGAAGATGCAAGAATATCTTCACACATTAACCAAACCTTTCATGGAAGACAAGCCATCGTCAAGTTCAAAAAATGTATTCACATTAGCTTGAATTTTTAGCTAATGAGGTGATACTGAGACAAGCTATCTGGCGTTCTTAAGAAAGCGCAGGGATTGTGCTTGATTTCTGAGCTGAACGCCCGGATGCACTTTCGCCTGAAGGGTTTTCTCTCAGCATTTTCCAGTTTGAGTCAGCCCTCACAGGAAAGTACTTTTGTTTTCCCTAAAACCAGGGTACAGGTCAACTATGGCAAGTGAGCGACTTGATATGGCGATTAAAAATTTTCAACATATGAACCAAATGGTGGAACGTTACACCCGCCTCTGTCGAGCCTACGTGCAGCTGTCAGAACGCTTTCATCAGTTAGATGTTGAACACATGAAGCTCAAGGGGCAAATGGTTCCTTTGATTAAAGTTGCCCAAACCTACAAGAGCCGACTTGAGACTCTTGAGGCTGAAAAAGCCAGTCTACAGGGCTCGCTACAACAGCAAACCCAACAGTACCAAAACGAACTGCAAAACCTTACCAAAATTTACGAAGAAAAACTGCAGGCTCTCGAGCATCGCGTGGAGGAGCTTAAGCCCTTAGAAACTCTGATGTCTTCAGAAGCCTTCCAGCATCTGGTTGAAGCAGAAGACCAAATCGAATTAGACGAAGCGACCTTCCAGGAGATGGACGAAGACTCGTCTCCTGATCTAACCCCTGAAGAAAAGGATCTCATCAAAACCTTCCAGGAAAACCCCGAGAAATTTCTGGCCGCCTCTGCCGACACCAACGGGTACCATCCACCCGCAAGTCTTGAGCATGAGGCCGGGCCCGAGAACTTCTTGACCTACGAACTGGGGTAAATGCCAATGGTGGAACAACTCGATTAGCAACCACAACCCCTGTATGGGCTAACGGCGTAAACCAATTCAAGCGCCGGTAGCCTGAGAGAGCTTGACATTAAACTTAAAGCGGGTAACGCGATTCGAACGCGCGACATTCACCTTGGCAAGGTGACGCTCTACCGCTGAGCTATACCCGCATCATCGAAATGTAAAGGCTTAGCTGCCTTTAATCTCAACTTGACTTTAACTAGAATCGCAAAAAAGTGTATCCATGTCAACGTTTTTGCGATTCATTTTTTTAGCTCAATTTACTCCAGCTCTGGAGCGATGGCCCGTTGGGCAGAAACAGGGAGCGTTTGCCCTGCAGAGTGCCCTCCATTACCGGCAGAGTCACCGGTAACGCTGCGAATTTGCCCCATCAGGCTGGCCATTTCTAAAGCGTTCATGGCGTAGTCCCAACCATGGTTGGCCTTAATGCCTGCCCGCTCTAAAGCTTGCTGCAGGGTATCAGTGGTTAAAACCCCAAAGATAATCGGTACGCCGGTTTGGAAGCCTGCCGAGGCAATGCCCTTCGAGACTTCAGCGGCGACATAGTCAAAATGTGGGGTCTGCCCGCGAATGACAGCGCCCAAACAAATGACGGCATCGTATCGCCCGGTCATGGCCAGCTGACGAGCAATCAGGGGAATTTCAAAGCTCCCCGGAACCCAGGCATAGTCAACCTGGGTTCCGTTGGGGTCAACATCAACGCCGTGGCGTTTGAGGCAGTCTTGACACCCTTCTAAGAGCTTGCCGGTGACCAGATCATTAAAACGGCCCAACACCAGGGCAAACCGCAGAGACTGGGTAGAAACAAACTGTCCTTCAAAAACCGCCATAAAAAATTACGTGCTACACCACAAAATAGTTTAGACCGCCGACAACCACCACCAGAATGCCCCAGATGATGGATCCGAACAAAATTAACCGCTTAGACTGATCCCAGTTCTGGGGAGAGGCGTAGGCTACGGGAACGTAGACCACCAGCACAAAGGACAGCAGCACCAGGGCAAACAACGCAAGTTGAAACAGAATGACCATCGCTTTCTCTCAAAACACAGCAGCAGGGGATGATTGCTGGCGTCAACCCCCAAGTTGACTGCCACATTATCCTAGCTAGTACGCTATCAGAAAGTTGACCCTGGGGAAAGTCTCAACTCACCCACTGCCAGGGCTATTGCACCACAAAAAATTATGGATCTGGTTCTCTGCCACACCACCGCTGATTTTGACACCCTGGGGGCCGCGGTGGGCCTGACTCGACTCATGCCCGGTGCTCGGATTGTCCTCACCGGGGGCTGTCATCCTACGGTGCAAAGGTTTGTGGCGTTTCACCGCGATGAATATTCCCTGATTGAGCGCCGGGCTGTAAATACAGACCAGATTCGGTCTTTGACCCTGGTGGATGCCCAACACCCCGAGCGGTTTGGCCCCTGCGCCGAGTGGATAACTGCAGCCGCACAGCAGCACGTGCCCATCACCATCTATGACCACCATGGCGCAAGTCCGGGGGGAGTAGAGGCTGAACAGCGCGTCGTGGAACCCGTTGGAGCCGCCACCACCCTGGTGGTGGAAGCCCTGCGGCGACAAGACATTCGACCCACCGTGGCTGAGGCAACGGTAATGGCCCTGGGCATCCATGTTGATACGGGATCGCTGATTTATGAGCAGTCTACCCCTCGCGATGCAGAGGCACTGGCCTGGTTAATGGCCCAGGGGGCAAGTCTACGGGCCATAGCTGAATTTGTTGAGCCTGGCCTATCGCCCTCTTTACAAGATCTGCTGGCTACCTCCCTAGACATCCTGCAGGAGGAAACCATCCAGGGCCACTCCCTTGCCTGGGTGACATTAGCGCTATCGCAGTACACTCCGGGGCTCTCAGGCCTGGCCGAGCGGTTGATTTCCCTGGCCGATGCAGATGTCCTACTGTTTGGTGCCCATTACGGTAAAGAGGCAGACCCAGAACGCAAACTTCTGGTTGTGGGTCGAGCCAGGGGACGCATCAGCCAGGGGGCCAGGGAACAGGGCGTAGATTTAGGAGAGCTGTTCAAACCCATGGGGGGGGGCGGTCATGCTACGGCAGCGTCTGTTTCTATGACGACCGACGATCCGGCTGCTGTCATGGAGGAAATGCTGCAGCGGGTGCGATCGCAGCTGCCCCATCCCCCCAAAGCAAGAGAGCTGATGTCGTCTCCAGTGCGCACCATTCGCCCCGATACCACCATCCGCGAGGCCCAGCGAATTCTGCTGCGGTATGGCCACTCTGGCTTATCTGTAGTCAATGCAGAGGATGAACTGGTGGGGGTGATTTCCCGTCGGGATCTGGACCTGGCCCTGCACCACGGCTTTAGCCATGCCCCGGTGAAAGGGTATATGGCCACCAGCGTTAAAACCATTGCGCCAGACACTCCCCTACCCGATATAGAAGAGCTGATGGTGACCTACGACATCGGTCGGCTCCCGGTGCTGGAGCAGGGGGCTCTGGTCGGCGTTGTGACCCGCACTGATGTGCTGCGCCACCTGCACCAGGATCAAATTCAATCAGGCCGACAAAAGCCCGAGGCACGCCTGCAGTTGCCCCCCGCCAGTACCCTGCGAACCACCCTGAAAAACCGCTTTAAGCCTGCCCTCTGGCAAGTGCTGCAAGATATTGCGGCAGCAGCTCAGCAGCGGGGGTGGCATGTGTATCTGGTGGGCGGTGCGGTCCGCGATCTGCTGTTGCACCGGGGGGCCACAGCAGAGCAGTCTCCTGACCTGGATTTAGTCGTCGATGGCTTCTACCAAACGGCTCGGGTGGGGGCCGGGGTAGATCTGGCAGAAGTGATTCAAGCCCGTTACCCCGAGGTCGATTTGCAGACCTACGGCAGGTTCCAAACGGCAGCTCTGGTCTGGCATAAAGACCTAGACCATCCCCTGGCTGCCCTGATGGTCGACATTGCCACCGCCCGCACCGAGTTTTATCCCTACCCGGCGGCGAATCCTGAAGTCGAAGCCAGCTCCATCCAGCAGGACCTTTACCGTCGAGACTTTACCATCAATGCCATGGCCATTCGGTTGACAGAACCTGGGGCCGGGCAACTGCTTGATTTTTTTGGTGGCCTGGTCGATCTGCAGCAGCAGACCATTCGGGTACTCCACCCCAACAGCTTTATCGAAGACCCCACCCGGATCTATCGAGCTGTTCGCTTTGCTGTGCGGCTAGAGTTCACCCTCGACCCCCAGACCGAGGGTTTTATTCACCACGCCATCGAAAGCGGTATTTACGCTCAAATGCAGCAGCAGGTGCGACAGGTGCCGGCCCTGCAGTCACGGCTTAAAAATGAACTCAAATATATTCTGGAGGCCCACTACTGGCAGCCAGCCCTGAGGCTGCTCGATCAGCTCCGCGCCCTACGATGCATCCACAGTGATTTAGCCATGACCCCCCAGCTCTGGCAGCAGCTCCGCCGCATCAGTCGTTGGATCCAGCACTTCGGCTGGCAACATCATTGCCCGCCCTGGCAAATTCGGTTAGAAACGCTGCTGGCAACCATTCCTAACCCCCAGCGGGGTGACATTGCCGCGTCCCTGCAGCTGCCTGAGTCTTCCATTTCACGCCTCAAACAATTAGATTGCCTGGAACAACGATGGCTTAAGGAATTGTCGGTAGATCTCCCCCCCAGTCGTATCTATCAACAGCTCTCCAAGGCAGATCTGCCCTCCCTGCTGCTGGTCAGTGCCCGCCATCCCAAACGCCTGGGGGCCATCATCTGGCGCTACCTCACCCACTGGGCAGAACTGCCCCCCCTGATTAATGGCCACCAGCTCAAAGCCATGGGCTATCGCCCCGGGCCTCAATTTGGCACTATTCTCGAAACCCTGTTTAAGGCTCAGCTAGATGGACAAATCTCGTCTCAAACAGAGGCAAAAGCACTTTTGTCAGAGCAGTTCCCCTTGGGGGAAGGGCATCAGTGAGCAGGAGGCTAATTTTTTCATCTCCACAGCTCCTCAAGCTTAGACATCATCCCCCTGCGCCCTTACCCCCTTGCTCTGAATTGCGCCTCACCATGTCGCCCCCGGCTCCCCTGCTCCGATCAGTAACTCTGAACTGAGAGAAACAATATTCGCCCTCATGTCCTGCTCACATTCCCTCCCTATTTACCCTCAGAACAAGCTAAAGTAGCAGGGAAAATTATCCCGGCCATTCCCCGTTTCTTCTGCCCATGACCCTACCCACCGGTACAGCTCTGCACCATGGCCACTATGTGGTTGATGCCTTTTCAGCAGAAGACACCATTGGCCCGATATATTTGGCTACCCACATTCCCACAGGGCGCTGGGTGCAACTGAGAATTTTGGGCAGCCGTCATCCAGAGAGAATCCCCTTTCCAGAACAGCGGCAGGCGTTTTATCAGTATCTACTGACGGTGCAGGCCCTCAATCATCCCCTATTCTCGGGACGGGTGTCCGGGTTTGAAGACGAGGGCGTGTGCTATCAGGTGATGGAGGCCAGCCTGGGACATCCCCTGGTTCGGTTTGTGTCTGCCGAGCATCCCGTGTTGCCCCGCCCGGCCATTGCCATGGTCAGGCAGGTCGCCCAGGGCTTACTCACCCTCAAGCCTCTGGGCTGGCGTGGCCTGACCTTAACGCCCGATCAGTTTTGGCAACGTCCCCAGACCACGACCCTGACCTTTACCGGGTTTGATTGGCCAGAGCCGGAGTCTATCGCTGATCAGAACCAAGAAGCGCAGCTTGTTAAGCAGTTAAGTCATCTGCTGTATTTCCTGCTTACCGGCGAGCGGGCCGAGCAGACCCGTGCTCCCCTGGCCGTAGATGTTCGTAACCGCTTACCGGGGCTCCCCTACGAGCTAGACACAGCCCTTCAGGTAGGGAATCGTCAGGATGGGGCAAAGCCTGCCTTAACCCTGCAGCAGTGGCTGGAGTTACTGCCCGATGGGCAAGCCCTCTCGCCAGAGAAAGCGAGTGCCTTGCCCCCAGGCAAGAGCAAGGCAGGGTTAGAAGAGTCACAGACGCCTGGCAACTCTCAAAAGCAAACGGTTATTGTCGGCCAAGGGGGGCAATCGGCGTCGGGGAAGGCTCCGTCAACCGTTGAGTTGGCCCCGAAACGTTATCCTTCGAGATCACGGAGGTGGGCTCCGGCGGCCCTGGTGTTAACGGCCCTGGTGGCCAGCTCCGGTGGTCTGGGGTTAGGGCTGTCGGCACGGCTGCAGCCCAGTCAGGCGGGAAGTTCCGCCCCGCTAAACCTGGAGCAGTCATTTCCTCCCCTATCAGACTGGGGCGGCGATGACCCCATAGAGGCATGGGAGTTTAGCCCTGCCCGTCGGGCGTTACCGGACTATGGGGATCGCCCGGCGCAACCTACGCTGGTACCCGGTCCGATGGAGCCACCCAGTTCTCCTTTAACCGAAGACGACACCCCATTTTCTTCCAGTGACGACAATTCGGCAGAGACAGATGTGGATGCGATGACGCCGACGTTTCAGGAGGACGTCTATTTTGAAGAACGGGAGTCGTTTACGGCTGACCCAGAAGTGACGCCCGCGGCCCCAACGATGGAGAGTCAGCCCAACCAGGATAGTAGTGATGCTGAGCCCAAAGAACCCCTGATTGCGCCCCCAGCGCCGCTGCCAGCATCCGCTCAACCCAGCGACCCTCCGACCATGCCCCCTCAACCCCTGACTGCACCGGCTCCTTTACCGGAGCCGCCACCTTAGGCTGCGGCTCCCTCCACCAGCCAGAAGGGTAGGGTTCCAGATACCACCGCAGGATCATTTCCAGGTTCTGGAATGGAAATCGCCGAGACCTCTAAGCCAAGAACGTTATAATTCTAAACAGTTGGTATATATCCCAGGTTCACCATGAGCGATCCCATGCTCCACGCCTTTTTTGTCGGTCGGGCTCTGGCAGAAGCCATTAACGAGCGGGCCGAACGCTTGCTGACCGATACCATTAGCACGGTTGGTAAGTTTGATGCCGAACAGCGAGAACATCTCCGACAGTTTACCGAAGACGTTTTAGCCCGAGCCCGTCAAGCTGAAGAGGAAGCTGGTGCGCCTACTGCCGCGCCGGGGGCGATGGGGGGTTCTGGCTTTGGGGCAGAAGGCAACTCTCAAGATTTACAGGCCACCATTGACACCCTAAGGGCTGAAATTGCTCAGGTGCGCGTCGCTTTGCAGCAGTATCGAGCCACCTCCCAGCCCAGTTCATAATCTCTAAAGCCGTTTTTTCGAGTCAGGAGTTTGAGTGTCCGCCGTTTCCGATTCATCCTCGCGATCAATGTCCTCCTCGCCAGAGCTGAATGGTGAGAACGGGTTAGCCGTACCTAATCTTTCTGCCTCTGCCGATGGCGTGAACCATCAGAGTGGAAACGGTTCCTATAACGGCGTGAACCATCCTATGCCGAAGGCAAATTACGACACTTCCGGCATTTCTGGTCGCCCTGAACCATCCATTGATAGTGCCAAGCTTGCCTACCGTCAAGATTCTTACCGATGGAATCGGGGTAAATACTCTCGAAATCGTCGGTTTGTCGATATCTGGTCATTTGTGCTGCAGCTCATGGTGGCCCGCTGGAAGTATGGCAAAGCCTGGACCTATGGCGGCACCATTACCCCCGATAAGCAGGCAGCCAGACGCCGAAAGCTGGCTGTGTGGATCCGAGAAACTTTGTTAGATCTGGGGCCAACCTTTATTAAGGTCGGTCAGCTGTTTTCAACCCGGGCCGATATTTTTCCTATCGAGTTTGTTGAAGAACTGTCTAAGCTTCAGGACCGGGTTCCCGCCTTTAGCTATGAGCAAACCCGAGACATTGTTGAAGCTGACCTGGGTCGTCCGATCCAGACTCTGTATCGCACCTTCGACCCAATTCCCCTGGCGGCGGCCAGCTTAGGGCAGGTGCATCGAGCCCAACTCCACACGGGCGAAGAGGTGGTGGTTAAGGTCCAGCGTCCTGGCCTAAAATCGCTGTTCACCATTGATCTGTCTATCCTGAAGGGGATTGCTCAGTATTTTCAGAACCATCCCACCTGGGGGCGTGGCAGAGACTGGATTGGCATCTACGAAGAGTGCTGTCGTATTCTTTGGCAGGAGATTGATTACCTAAACGAAGGGCGCAATGCCGATACTTTTCGCCGCAACTTCCGTAGTGAAGATTGGGTAAACGTGCCTCGGGTGTACTGGCGCTATACCTCCTCGCGGGTACTCACTCTGGAATACATGCCCGGCATTAAAATCAGCCACTACGAGGCCTTAGAAGCATCCGGGTTAGACCGTAAGCGTTTGGCCCGGTTGGGAGCGCAGGCCTATCTCCATCAGTTGTTAAACGATGGGTTTTTCCATGCTGACCCGCACCCCGGTAATATTGCTGTCAGCCTGAATGGTTCTCTAATTTTTTATGACTTTGGCATGATGGGGCAGGTGCAACCCTTGACCCGCCAGCGGTTGATGAATACCTTTATGGGTATTGCTCAACGCGATGCTGATAGGGTGATTGCATCCTTGGTTGAGTTGGGGGCATTGGCCGAACTGGACGACATGAGCCCGGTGCGTCGCTCAGTTCAATATATTTTAGATAACTTCATGGATAAGCCCTTCGAGGAGCAATCCATTGAGGCGATTAGCGATGACCTGTATGCGGTAGCCTACGATCAACCCTTTCGATTTCCGGCTACCTTCACATTTGTTATGCGTGCCTTTTCTACCTTAGAAGGGGTGGGTAAGGGGCTCGATCCTGAGTTTAACTTTATGGAAGCGGCTAAGCCGTTCGCGTCACAGCTTATGAATACTGGTAATTCTTCTGATCCCTCTAGCGGTTTGCTGGGAGAACTCAGTCGCCAAGCCGCTCAGGTGAGCACGTCTGCTCTAGGGTTACCCAGGCGCATTGAAGATACCCTGGATAAGCTAGAGCGGGGTGACATCAGAGTAAGGGTGCGCTCCATTGAAACGGATCGAGCCCTGCGGCGCATTAGCAGCGTTAGCATGGCTAACAACTACGCTATTTTGTTAGGGGCTTTTACCCTATCGGCCACGGTGTTGGTGCTATCTGAGTTTGTTTGGTTAGCAGTGGTGCCCGGTGTTTTGGCCGTTGGGTCAGGGGTTGCATTTATGCGCTCTGTGATCAAGGTGAACCGAGCGGATCGGTTGCCCTAGCACTTTCGCTGAGCGAGTCGTTATGGAAAAGCGCCCATGGACAGAGCTTCATTTCGCCGGGTTATCTGACACGGGGTTGCTGCGTAGCAGTAATCAGGACGACTATTTTATGGACCCTGAAGGCCGATTTTTCATTGTGGCCGACGGCATGGGAGGTCACGCTGGAGGTCAGGAAGCCAGCCGCTTAGCAACTCAAACTATCGCTTCATTTCTGCAAGAGCGCTGGCACGATGATTGCGCTACCTCCGACATGCTAAAGCAGGCCCTTGAGCGAGCCAATGGTGCCATTCTCAAAGATCAGCAACAGCATCCTGAGCGGGCGGATATGGGCACTACCGTAGTTGTGGTGACCTTTCGTGAACAAGACCCTTCGCCCTGGTGCGCCCATGTCGGTGATTCCCGGCTGTACCGGCTGAGAGGCCATCGCCTAGACCAACTCACCGACGACCACACCTGGATTGCCAGAGCCATTCGAGAGGGGGATGTGGTTGCCTCCCAGTCTCGCAATCATCCCTGGCGTCATGTGTTGTCTCAATGTTTGGGTCGAGAAGAGCTATCCCAAATCGATGTGCAGACCATTGAGATCCAACCCGGTGATCGGCTGCTCCTTTGCACTGATGGTCTAACCGAAGAACTTTCCGATCACCTAATTGCTTCCCATATGAAATCGATTCGGGCCTGTGAACCAGCCGCAACTGCCCTGATCAACTCGGCCAAGCAACGAGGTGGGCGAGACAACATTACGGTGGTAGTCATTAGTTTGCCGTCCAACGGCGGAGAATAGCCGTCACCCACCGCTTTAATAGAAGCCCATGACTGTTCCTGAGCCCTTAGAGCAGATGAGGCTGGCAGGGCGTTCTTGTTACGGTGCGGTCCCAAATCTTAGAGCCTTCCATTTAAAGAGCATTTCGTTTAAATAAACATCTATAAACATCCACGTTTACCGCTCTGCGGCAAACGCGCGAAGCCCTATCCTCACTCCCGCCATTTCAAAATGGAGCAGGGTAGTATTCCAGTTCATAAGTGATGCAACTTGTATTGCTCCCCTGCTCCCCTGCTTGTGAATGGTGCAGACCTTATAGACGCTTTGTACCAGGTAGGCGGTTCAGACAGAGGCGGTTCTTTCGTTGTTTCAAGCGTTGTTTCAGGCCCTCGAAGCCAGGTCAGAAGTTTATGCTGAGCATTTTTACTCTGCCAGCATTGCTAAAAATTGTTAAACATTTGCTTAAGTCTGACCATGAGTGGGATGACTTAAGACATGCAGCTAGATTACAAAGGTAACAGACTAGACGTTTGTCAAACAGTTGTTATAATTTGTAAAACAATCTGTAGCAATGGCTCTCTGTCTTGAGTCTATTACTGCATCCCAACGGTGGAGGGACCTCCTCCTTTGGGGTTGTTCTCTCTCTCTCAGGAGTAACCCGATGAACGAACCTGTACAACTATCCCTTGAACAACAGTTTAATCTCAGATCCTTCGAAACCCAGGTGAACAAGATGAGCCGGGAGCAAGCTCAGCAGTTTCTCGTCAAAATGTACGAGCAAATGATGATGCGGGAAACCATGTATAAGCAGTTTCTTAAGCATGAATGGGGCATTGGACCCAGCCCACAGCTCTAGGCGCCCGTCCATCGCTTGAGAATACTCAAATGAAGACGGCGACCTCCCTCTCTTGCAGGATTCTAGGAATCAGGCCAGGGATGCCGGGGCGTCTGCTTCTAACGAATGCCGAACTTATAGAATTTTTTATTCCATCTTTATGGGCGTCGGAGCTCATCAAAAAATCCTTATGTAACTTCATGCCTCACTTCTGGCAGCTCGGGAGGCTCATAGAAAGAATCCGGTATGCCTTGAGATTAAGCGCAGAAGTCGGTATTCTTTCTTCTGGCCAAAGGGTTTTAGTCGGCGTATTTTGTCCAGTTTGCCGTCCAGTTAACTGCAGCGGGGTTACAGCCAGGCGTTATGGTAATGAAGAATGCCTGGCTGTCGATGTTTCGACGCTACTTGCTAGCGGTAGGTCATATTGACCTCGTTGACCTCACTTATACCCCTGCTCTTGTCGGCCATTGAGGAGATTATGTTCCAGCGGGCTCTGATTTGTACGGATTTTACCGATGGCATGTACCGTTTGGCTCAGTTTGTACCTGCCCTGGCGGCAGGCGGCTTGAAGTCATTCATGTTTTTTCATAATGTGCCTATGGAAACCGAGCGCGAAATTCCCCGGGTGGACCCGCACCAGTTAGACGAACCCAGGCAAACGCTGACAAACTTACTGCGGGAAGTGCCAGACGGCGTAGAGGTTACCGTTGAAGTACAAATGGGGCGGGCTAGCGACAATATTTTGCGTCTGGCCAAGCAATTTCGGGCCGACATTATCTTTTTAGGCACGCCCACCCGCACTCTCCTGGAAGAGAAGCTTTTCGGCAGCACGACAGTCCGTATCACGGAAAAAACCGACATCCCGGTGTTGATCTTGCGGCCTCAGCTCATGTCAACCTACACGACCGCTGAGTTAGAACTACGGTGCAAATATATCTTCCGATATTTGCTGGTGCCCTACGACGGCAGTAGGGGAGGCCAGCGACTGATTGAGCGAATTCAGCAGCGGGTAACCGATAATCCCGACTCCGTATTGGAACGGGTTCGTCTGGTCTGGGTCATTAACGATGGCTTGCGGCAAGAACTGATGGGCGAAGAAGCTGCCATTCAGCAAGCTGAAGAGCAGCTTGACCTGCTTCAGTCACGGTTGGCTGACTTAAACCTGGTGGTAAGCACCGACGTGGCGGCAGGAGACCCCCTGGAGAAAATTTTGAAAATGGCTGAGACCCATGATATTAGCGCTATTGCTACCTGCTCTGGTGGCGGCGGCTTTTTGAAATGGTCGGCCCCGAGTTTGACCAAAGAAATTCTGCGCCGCAGCTGGCATCCGGTGCTATTCTTCCCCTCCTGACCACAGGCCCTGCTTGAACAGACCATTACCTGTCGGAGTGAGCCGACGGTTAGACGGAATGGTAGCCACCGAGATAGATTATTCGGCCAGGTTAGACCCCGTATCGATATAAATAGACTCTAACTTTTGCAAAATCTGCTCTTTGAGTTTTGTCTTAAACTCATTGCGCAGAATATCTCGGCTGGTGTTGGAAGCGCCCACAGAAGGGCGAGTTTGGGCGGTCAGCGCCCATTCCTGCAGCATCCCCCGTTGGGGACCGGCAATGGTGCATGGGAGAACGTGGGAGCACCCCCCCGGATTTTCCAGGGAAAACAGCAAGAGTTTATAAGTGCCGTTATCTTTCAGTAGCCCGGCAATCTGCTGCCCCAGGGAAGACTTGAGGTCAACATAGCAGGGTAACCAGCGAGCCCCATAGGTACTGCTATAAAGCACCGTGAGCCACAACATCATGGGATGGGGAGACATGGTGCAAATGAAGGTGTTATAACGGGTACTCACCAGACGACGGGTAATTTCTTCCTGGGGCATCATGGCCCAGAGGGTGACGATATTACCCTGACTGGTGGGCAGCGGATGGGGGAAGACAATTTCAGCTACGGGCTTATCTTGAGGCCAGACGGTTAACCGGCAAACCTGATCTTCCTTAACGGCGGTAGACGGATCGGGCTGTCGGGTTACCGGCAGACGGTTGAGGGTGGTGCCAATTCGCTGACTAATCCGCAGCCCCGGTACAAAGCGAGATTCCAGAGGCTCCAGGGCATTGAGAATATCCCGAACCTGTTGCGGGCGATCCTCCGGGCGCTTGGCCAAACACTGCATAACCACGTCTTCCAGCAGTTTGGGAACTGCATTTTCGCCCAAAATGTCGGTGATCGACTTCGGCATTGTGTTGAGATGAACTTTGTACCATCCGCCAAAGGTGTGACTACTGGCGCGTAATGGCAAATGCCCCGTGAGCATTTGAAACATCATGACTCCAAAGCTGTAGATGTCGGAGCGGTTGTCCAGGGTTCGCCCTTCCATTTGCTCGGGAGAGGCATAGGCCAGGGTGCCCATGAAACACTGGGTCTGGTCGCCTTCTGACTGGACCAGCTTGGCCACCCCAAAGTCTAAAATTTTGGCTAACTCCCCCAGGGTCGGATCTTGAATGATCATGATGTTGCTGGGTTTGATATCCCGGTGGATGATGGAAACCGGGTGGGGTTGTGCCTTGAGGGTAATGCCGTCATGGGCCGCCTGCAAGCCCAGACATAGCTGGCGATTCAGGCCTAAAAAGCGAGGCAGGGGCAGTGGGCCGATGTTTATTAACTGACTCAGGCTCTGCCCTTGTAAATATTCCATCACATAGAACGGAATGCCCTCTGCGCTTACGCCATAGTCGGTCACCCGCACAACATGAATACTTTGCTGCCCCAGCAGGGCACAGGTCATGGCCTCCTGAATGAAGCGATCGCGTATTTTGTCGTTCAGCAGAGTTTGTGACAAAAATTTAACTGCCACCTTGACGCTACCCAGCAGCATATCTTCTGCCAGATAGACTCGCCCCATAGACCCCTGTCCCAGGGGCTCTAAGAGTTCATAGCGATTGGCTAGTTTGAGACCGATGTTGAGATCAGACATGGGGAGTTATGGTGCGATGAGATGGGGATAGACGCCTCCACTGTCGTTACCGTTAGCGCTGAAGATGGTGAGTTCGTTCTACCCCTAAGATTGATTGACAACCCCTGATGTCTTCAATCTGGCTGGCCTGAACGTGACAGTCCAGGCTCCCATAGGATTGGGCAGGGGCTAACCTTGAATTTGCAGTGTGGCTTCCATGGCGCTAGTTAGATAGTGCCCGGTCATAATGCCACTCGATAGGTGATAGCGGGATTTGTCCAGTCGGTAGAGCGTTTCAAATCCTGTCCGCCGATGCCGGTCGCCCAGGGCCCAATATCGCTGGATAATGGACTCCGGAGCCACCCATCCTTCCCCCTCAACCCGGCCCAGCAGACTATGCTGCAATACAAAGGTATACTGGCAGTCGCCTCCCATGAGCCGTCCCCGATATTGCAGAGCAATTTCCTCAAGCTCTGTTTCGGGAAAGACCAGCTTCATGACCATGGTAAACCAGTCATCGCGGCTCCAGGCAATGAGAATTTTTCCTTTTACCGGAAGAGGCAGGCTGTCTCTCTCTAACCAGCTTCCCTGCAACACCCAGCGGCCTGGTTCAATTAAAAAACTATGAACCACGAAATGCTCCCTAAACCATTTGGTAAACACACCCTAGTGTACCCGCGGCATCCCCATCAATTGCTCTCTTCACAGAGTCTGTTTAAGTTCAGGCAAAGCTACCGCTTTCGAGTTGGCCCTGATAGAGTTTGGCGGCTATCTGCAAAGGGAGGTCAGGGCATGTAGCGTTGCCCCAGCACCACCGCTGACCGGGCTCCGGTGACGGCGGGTAAGTTGCCGGGCACCCCATGCCAGTGCCAAAAACCCAGCATGGCAAAGGCTATGGCTTCTTTGTAGGCTGCCGATACGCCTACCTGGTCTGTAGTCATCACGGGAATTTGTCCTAAATGGGCCTGTAACCGCTCTAAAAGCACAGGGTTGTAGCTGCCTCCTCCACAAACCAGCACCTGGGCCGGCGGTACTGGTAGAAAATCTGAGTAGGAACGGGCAATAGACGCGGCGGTGAACTCTGTCAGACTGGCCACCAGATCAACCTCCGTCAGCCCATATTGCCGGGCCTGGGCCTGGCACTGTTGAAAGAACTCCCAACCAAAAAGCTCTCTGCCGGTGGATTTGGGCGGCCATTGGGTCAGGTAAGGGTGAGTTAACCACTGCTCGATCAAGTCCGGGCAGGGAGCCCCCTGGGAGGCCCAGCTGCCGTCGCGGTCGTAGGTTTCGGCACCGTTAGAAAACTGCTGCACAGCAATATCAATGAGCGAATTACCGGGCCCGGTATCCCATCCCATAACTTTGGGGGGGGAAGACTGGGTCTGGCGGTCCCAGGGAGGAAGGTAGGCAACATTGCCAATCCCGCCGATGTTTTGCACGCAGCGGTACTGATTGGGCAGACTCAATAGACACAAATCTACGATGGGTACCAGAGGAGCCCCCTGTCCTCCGGCCTCGATATCAGCCTGGCGAAAGTCGCTAACCGTTGGCAGACCCAGCACATTAGCAATCACTGCACCGCGCCCCAGTTGCAAACTGTAGCCCAGGCTGGTGGCGGCTCGGGAATTAGCACTCGCCGGGCCAGTGGGGGTTGGGGCGGGGCGATGGTAAACCGTCTGACCATGGGAAGCGACCAGATCTACCGTTCCAACCTGGGCAATGACCGCCTGGGCGGCTCGGGCAAATTCCCAGGCAATGGCATCATCCAGGGTCGCCAGAGTATCCATAGAAATAGCGTGACCGGCGCAGAGTTGGAGAATGGTTTGCTGCAACTGAGCCGGATAGGGATGGGTCAACCCGGCCAGTAAATCAACCGCAATATCGTATCCCTGGCCCTGAACCTCGATCACCGCCGCGTCAATGCCATCGACGGAAGTACCGCTGATGAGTCCCACAATGCGCATGGCCAATATCCTGTCCTAATCCCTGGGGAGTCGTTCGATGCCCCGATTACTCCCAATCACTACCATGACTCCTCCGGCTTTAAGCCGGGTCACGGGGCTGGGGTTAATCTCAAACTTTTCGGGCTGATTTTCCTGACTGAGGGCCAGAAGCGTGAGTTCGTACTTGTTCCGTAAGTCGAGGTCAATGATGGTTTTTTGGTCAAAGGCCGAAGGCACAATGATCTCGGCGATGCTGTGGGCCGGATCTATTTCGAAGCGGTCCAAAATGCCGGGAGAGGTGAGGGTTCGGGCCAGTTCGCAACCCATTTCGTGCTCTGGAAACACGACATGGTCTGCGCCCACCCGGTCTAGCAGCTTGCCGTGAATTTCTGAGGATGCCTTGGCCACCACATGGTTTACGCCAGCCTCCTTCAGGTTAAGGGTGGTGATAATGCTTTCCTCGACATAGTTGCCAATGGCCACAATTACCGTGTCAAAGTCAGTAATACCGGCTTCTTTTAAGGCCCGTGGTTGGGTCGTATCGAGCTGTACCGCGTGGGCTGCAATCTGATCGCTCAGGGCCTGGGCTACCCGTCGCTCATCTTCATCCACCGCTAAGACTTCGTAGCCCAAACCATGCAGGGTAGAACATACAGCCCGACCAAAGCGTCCTAATCCAATCACGGCAAATTGTTGGTTCAGGGTCCGAATGTTTCTAAAAAACGTCAGCGATGACAAATTCACAGAGGCGCTCTCAACCGGAACAACAGACGTACCCCCATTATTCACTACCCTTCGGCGTTCTTGAAGGAAATTGGCTGTACGTCACGAATTCTTTTTTGCTAGGCTAGCTTAATGGTTTTGGGGGAACAAATGGAGTTCAACATACAACTTGGCCGCGGCAGAATGGTACGCAGAGCCTATGGAATCGACGAAATTGCCCTGGTACCAGGACCCCGAACCCTGGATCCCAGCTTGGCCGATACCCGCTGGCAGTTGGGGCAAATTGAACGAGAAATTCCGATTATTGCCAGTGCCATGGATGGCGTAGTTGACGTCAAAATGGCGATTCACCTGGCCCAACTGGGAGCCCTGGGGGTCCTGAATCTGGAAGGCATCCAGACCCGCTACGAGGATCCCGAACCCATCCTCGACAAAATTGCCGCAGTGGGTAAAGCAGAATTTGTAGGCCTCATGCAAACCCTCTATGCAGAGCCTATCAAGCCCGAATTAATTATTCGCCGGATTCAAGAGGTCAAAGCTGGTGGCGGCATTGCGGCGGTTAGCGTAACCCCCGCTGGCGCAGCGCGGTTTGGCGATGCCATTGCCGAGGCGGGTGCTGACCTGGTCTTTGTGCAAGCTACGGTTGTCTCCACCGCCCATCTTTCTCCCGAATCTACCGTTCCCTTAGATTTATCTGACTTCTGCTCCCGCATGCCGATGCCGGTGCTGCTGGGCAACTGCGTTACCTACGAGGTAGCCCTGAATCTGATGAAGGCTGGAGCGGCAGGGGTGTTGGTGGGGATCGGACCCGGTGCGGCCTGTACCTCCCGTGGGGTGCTGGGCATCGGCATTCCCCAGGCTACGGCGGTGGCTGACTGTGCCGCGGCCCGAGATGACTACTACAATGAAACCGGTCGCTATGTCACCATCGTTGCCGATGGGGGGCTGGTTACCGGCGGCGATATTTGCAAGTGTATTGCCTGCGGAGCCGATGGAGTCATGATTGGATCACCCTTTGCACGGGCTGCAGAAGCGCCTGGGCGAGGATACCACTGGGGCATGGCCACCCCCAGCCCGGTCCTGCCTCGGGGCACTCGCATCAAGGTAGGCACCACAGGAACCCTGGAGCAAATTCTGCGAGGTCCGGCCCAACTCGACGATGGCACCCATAATCTGCTCGGGGCATTACAGACCAGCATGGGCACCCTGGGGGCCAAAGATCTAAAAGAAATGCAGCAGGTAGAGGTCGTGATTGCACCTTCTCTGTTGACGGAGGGTAAGGTCTACCAGAAAGCCCAGCAGCTTGGTATGGGTAAGTAACTTAACCTGATGCTGACCGGCAAAACCGATGGCATGAACGGTAAATAATAATTTGTGATGAGGAGAGGATGAAGGGGAATTTCGGGGTTTTTTCGGAGTTTTTTCGATTTGAAAGCCCTATAAAATACTTGAACTTCCCTTTCCCTTGATAGATGTGGGTGGCAGATCTAGAACTGTCCACTGTACAATGGAGAAAAGCGGAGACGAAAGTTTCCGTTCACTCCTCACACCACACTCCGCCCGAGTCTTCTGGCTCGGGCGGTTCCTTATGGCAGGAATACGCTAGCGGCAGGGATGCTGACCCAAGCAACTTAGTCCCTGGCAGCGATAATTTAACTAAATGTGTCTTCCCCATGGTTCTGGCGACCAAACGGGGCCGTTGTTAGCTATGGTAAGATGGCTTGTGTATTGGAAGGCAAGGAAGACTAGGCATGGTAGCCGCTGAAGTCACAGATTCTACGTTTAAGCAAGAAGTTTTAGAGAGCACAGTTCCTGTTCTGGTAGATTTTTGGGCCCCCTGGTGTGGCCCCTGCCGAATGGTTGCTCCTGTTGTGGAAGAGATTGCGGAGCAGTATAACGGCCAAATTAAGGTGGTTAAGGTCAATACCGACGAAAACCCGAGTGTTGCTAGCCAGTATGGCATTCGCAGTATTCCAACGTTGATGATTTTTAAAGATGGTCAGCGCGTCGATATGGTGGTTGGGGCTGTCCCCAAAACCACTCTGGCCAACACCCTGGAAAAATACCTCTAAACCGCAGACTCAATACGAGTTCTAGCGTGAGTAGGGTTTTATGCTGCTGTATCAGCAGTTTGACAGCAGGTCCAGTTTGGCATCTGTCTTTTTTCCCTCAGGCAAAATTTCTTTTCTAGACCTGAACCCGGTGTAGAACCTTGCGTTTGTTTTGGGGTAATTTACTCATCTCAGCTGGGACAGGGTTTGCTACAGCGAATCTCACCCCAATGAAATACACCCAAAGCCCCCCTTGCCCCTTAATAAGGGGGGCAGGGGTTGAAACTTAAGCATCCAGAAACCAGGGGGGTTCTCAGCTCATCAAGTCGTACCTCATTGAACTGAGAACCGCTATATGTCCAGTCCAGCTCGAAATCTGGAATTTTCGCGAGGGCAAAACTCCACGTCTGGACTGGGACCAGGTTTAGAAGCATATTTCTGGTGATACCGACCTTTTAGGGTGGGTATTCTTTTGCTTATTGCCCATTCCGATGGGGAAAGGGGCAATAATATCGATAGAATAAGATGCTGCCTCCAGTGAGGAATTTAATTGCCTATGGTTGCCTTACCCCACGATTTACCGGCTGATATTCAGGCAGACTTTGAAGGTTTATTTAAGCAACTTTCCAATGTGCAGCATGGCAAATTAATTCAGCAGGTCTTAGAAACTGTTCTGCGAATGATGGGTCGGGAAGCCGACAGACTGGATTGGAAAATTTTGAACTATGCCCTGCTGGATATGGAACGCGGGTTCCAGGTGTTTTACCCCTACCGCCATATTCGCAAAATCACCATCTTTGGCTCGGCCCGCATGAGGGCAGACCACCCGGATTATCAGTTGGCTAAACAGTTTGCCCAGTGTGTCACCGAATTAGGCTTTATGGTAATGACCGGGGCCGGGGGCGGCATCATGGAGGCGGGCAACCTGGGGGCCGGGCCGGATCACTCCTTTGGGCTGAATATTCAGCTACCCTTTGAACAGGGGGCTAACCCCGTGATGGAAGGTAACCCCAAGCTCATTAACTTTAAGTACTTTTTTACCCGCAAACTGTTCTTTCTGCGGGAAAGCGATGCCCTGGTCTTATTCCCTGGAGGGTTTGGCACCCAGGATGAAGGATTTGAAGCACTGACCCTGATTCAGACCGGTAAGGCTGACCCCATGCCGATTGTATTGGTCGATCATCCCGGTGGAAATTACTGGCAGGGATGGGACACTTATATTCGCACCCATCTGCTTGACCGTGGCTTAGTCAGCCCAGATGACCCCAGCCTCTATACAATCACCAACAGTGTAGACGATGCCTGCCATGCCATCAGCAGTTTTTATCGGATTTATCATTCCTGTCGCTACGTGGGTGAGCAGCTCGTACTACGACTCAAGAGCGATCTACCTGACGCTATTCTCGATATCCTGAATCAGGAGTTCGGGGATATTGTTGTGACAGGTAAAATTCAACGCTCCGATGCCCTGCCCGAGGAGCGGAACGATGAAACCGCAAACCTGCCCCGGTTAAGCTTTCACTTTAACCACCGAGATTTTGGGCGGCTGCATCAGCTCATTCGGCGCATTAATGATCTGGGAGATCATCGCCCTGAGGTGGAGCACCCTGAACAGAAATAAAGTTTGTTCAGGGCCAGCAATGGGAGTTTGCTCTGGAAACGAGACAGAACCTGAGCCGGACTGGGCAAACTCCTCTTGACCCTGTTGACCTGAGTCGTCTATGAATTACATCCCATTAAGATAAGGGGCGTAACCTCATATCTGACAGTAGGGTAGTTCTAACGGGGAGGCCACGATTATGCAGCGGGCACTTTTTATCTTAGGGATTCTTGAAGACGAAGACGTTGATTGGCTGATTTCCGTCGGCCAGCGACAAGAGCCTGCCCCCGGCTTCTGCTGTCTAGCCGCTTACGCAGCATGGTGAAGCATTTACCGGGTAAACATTGGCATCCGGTTTCCCTGACTGAGGGAGACGGCAATCATGCCATGAGCGCTATGCTAGCGGTGGGCAAAATTCGATTTGATTGGACGCTTAAGCGTTTGCGCGATATCAATAGCAATCCCTGGAAAGGCTTAGAATCGGTGAATGAAGAGTGCCAAAATTTTGCGCTAAAAAGGGGGAGGAGAGCAAGTTAATGCTGATGTGAATCTCTTCCAGAATCAAAGGGTAAGCTAAACTATGACATAATTTTATGACTAAGCAGGGGGACATCCTTGCCTAACCTGATTGTATCTGGCCCTAATTAAAGAGTGACTTGTTGTGCTGTTTCTTAGGCCCCTACTTCTACCCTTGCAGAATTTTCTCTGCATCAGTTAGACCATTTAACGAGTTCCAGTTATAGCGTTTACCCATGCCACTTCAAACTAAACTCAGCAACATCTTAATCGTAGAAGATAGCAAAGGCCGACGGGAAATCGTGCTGGACGGGTCGGTTTATTCCATTGGGCGAGATCCGAAGTGCGATATTCGGTTGTCATCGCAGTTTGTCTCCCGGCACCATGCCACATTAGTGCAGCTCCCCAAAGATGATGAAACCTTCTACTACCGCATCGTAGACGGCAACCTGAAGGGTAAGCCCAGCGCCAACGGTATGTTAATTAACGGACGCAAGTTACAGGCCCATGACCTCAAAAATGAGGATGAAATTGTGTTTGGTCCCCAGGCCAGGGCAATCTATTATCAGCTCAAGCGCGATAGCCAGTCTACCCTCCCCCCCGATGAGTTTGATATCACCCTAATCAGCCCCAACATGGTAGAAGAGGGAGAAGAACCTGAGGATAAGCCGCCTTACGAACTTTAGAAAGTTTTTAGACAAGGGCTATCAGCTGTAGATCAAGGGCTGCACTCTACCAGGGGCCAAATACCTGGACAGGAAGATGCGGTTCACCATAAGAACCAGCTACTCCCATAGCTACGAGAGATTCTCGCCTCTGCAGGAATAATGCTGGGACTTGATTCAGCTACGAACCCCTGGGAATTTGCCCCTGAAGGATTCTGTGCCAGACATCTCCCTTGCCAACGCTTCAGACTGCTGCCGTGATCGCTTGATTCACGGTTTCAAACATCCGCTGGCAGTGGTTATCTCGGTTGAGGGGGAGTTCTTCATTTCTGACGACAAGATTGACCTTGGCGGTCTCTGCCGCAGAAGTGGGGGGATTGATCAGCACTTCAATCGTGGTCAACTGGGCAAAGGATACTTCTCCCGGCTTTTCTTTGGCAACTAGATAGTCACCCGTTTCATAAATTAATGCGAGCCCACAAGATTTGAGGGAATCCGCAATGGAATCTCTCAGGGTGGGAATAGACTTAGGAACGGTGAGCAGGTTGGTGTAACGAGCCATAAGAACCTTTTGACGAGACAATGACGTCTTGGCGAGACAATTAAGTGGCCGTAGACTGCGTGGCTATCTCCATTGGGAAAAGGGTTGAACTAAACCTATCAAATTAAGGGCTGCGTCAGGAAAACTCGGGCCGACAGGAGACAAAAGTGTCAATAGCCACCCGCCTAGAGGGTAACATGACTGTTGTCAACAAAATTTAATGACGCCCCTTTGGGATTTCACCAACTCGTTGTTGAATTCAGCTGTATTAATGTCCCCCGTACCAAAGGGGGAAGTTAAGTCTGTAAAGACGCTCTATTCTCTATTAAGTTCCCTTACCATAACCAGAGGGACGTGGCTGATCGGCATAATCCAACACAATTTTTTCTATTTTGTCCAATGATGGCGGTATATCCTGCTGATTGAGCGTTTTTCACCCAATTTATGGTAGGTAAATTTATTGTTTTTGAAGGCGGAGAAGGCTGCGGTAAGTCGACCCAACTCAAGATTTTACAGCGGCATCTCGAACAATCTTCCCAATGGCAAGCGCTGCGGCAGTCAGGGCTGGTGACAGGACTGGTAACCACCCGTGAACCGGGCGGAACTCCCCTGGGCCAGACTTTGCGCCAGCTGCTGCTGCAGCAGGGAGAGGATGGCTTAATCAGTAGCCAGGCCGAATTGTTACTCTACGCCGCCGATCGGGCTCAGCATGTGGAGCAGGTAATTCGTCCGGCCCTGGTGGCGAACCAATGGGTGCTGTGCGATCGCTTTACCGATTCAACCCTGGCCTATCAGGGCTACGGCAGAGGGCTGGATCTCGACCACATTCACCAGCTTAACCACCTGGCCACGGGTGGCCTGACCGCCGACCTTACCCTCTGGTTGCGGTTGGATGCCGCCCAAGGGTTGGCCCGCACCCAGCGCCGGGGCAATCCTGATCGCATGGAACGGGCAGAATTGGCCTTCCACCAGCGGGTGCATGAGGGCTTTGCTAGCCTAGCCCAGCAGCATCCCGACCGGATTGTCCCAATTGCGGCGGAAGGCACCATTGATGCCGTCAGCGAAAAGATTCAAGCCGTTATAGATCAGTATTTTCAGCAATGGTATCCGTCTCGTTTGACCGCTTAGTGGGGCAGGAAACCGCCATCGCTCTACTAAACCGGGCCGTTGCCCAGGAGCGCATTGCCCCGGCCTATCTGTTTGCCGGGCCGGATGGGGTCGGTCGCCGATTGGCAGCAGAGCAGTTGGTGGAACTTTTATTTTCCCAGTCCCCATCCCCAGCCCGCAGCGAGGATACTGACACCCTGCGACGCCGGATTCACCAGCGCAACCATCCCGATTTGCTCTGGGTCGAGCCCACCTACCTGCATCAGGGCAATCTGCTGACGGTAGCAGAAGCCCAGGAAAAGGGCATTACCCGCAAAAGCCCTCCTCAAATTCGTTTAGACCAGGTGCGGCAGATTGCTCAGTTTCTCAGTCGTCCCCCCCTGGAAGCTCCCCGGGCCATGGTGGTGATGGAAGCGGCCCAGACCATGGCCGAGGGGGCAGCTAACGCCCTGTTAAAAACCCTGGAAGAACCGGGCCAGGCCACGATCATTCTGCTGGCCCCTGGTCCCCAGGCCCTATTGCCAACGCTGGTATCGCGGTGCCAGACGATTCCTTTTGGGAGACTGGGGCCTGAGGAGATGGCCGCTGTTTTAACCAGGGTGGGTCGAGCAGAGGTGCTGAACTATCCCCAGATTTTAGCGATGGCCCAGGGCAGTCCAGGGCAGGCCATTGAAGCCTACCAGCAGCTGGAGGCCATTCCCCCGGACCTGCTGGAGAGTTTGAAAGCCCCTCCCAACTCGCTGCGGCAGGCCCTGGAGCAGGGCCGACAAATTGCCAAGGCCCTGGATACCGAGTCTCAGCTGTGGATGCTGGACTACCTGCTCAACTATTACTGGAGTCAATTCCCCCAGGACAGTGCCCGCTGGTTGCCCCATCTGGAACAGGCTAAAGACTACCTGCGACGTTTTGTGCAGCCGCGCTTGGTGTGGGAGGTCACGTTTATGCACCTGTGGCAGGAACAATCCTAGGACCAGGGAGGCGTACTGTCTTCCAGCATCAGCCGCCAGCGGATAGTCTGGGCGGTGGCGCTATTGGCTTCCCCCAGTCGCACCTGAATGGTTTCGCTGGTGATGGGAGCCAGAGCATCCAGCATGGCCCGCAGGTTGGGGGTGCTTTCGCCACTGTCAACGAACACCCGCTCGGCTAGCTGATTGAGGCGCTTCCAGGTGGTGTAGAGTTTGGCGGCGGTTTGCTCAATTTGGGCCGCCTGGGCCACCATATCAGCGGCGGAGTTGAGGCAGCCGACCCGCAGAGCTTCTTCCAGGGCCATTTCCAGGTCAAAGTCATCACTCTCCAACAGCTGCACCTGGTTGGCCGAGGCCAGGTATTTAGACAGGTAGCGGGCTTCGGAGGTGACCTGCTTCAGGGTATCCACATCGGGGTTTAGTTCCACCTCGGTTTTGAGGGTGGTCTGGTGGGCCGGGGGTAGCTTTTCCATTTCCTTCACCAGGGGGGCCAGGTAGCGGGTGGGAATGGTGTTGTTGGCAGCTTTCTCCCGTAGGTTCTCAGGAATCAGGTCGGAGGTCATGGCGGTCCACTCGTTGGCCACCTGGCGCACCTCCCGCCGGGTGATGTGGTCTCCTTTACGGGCGGAATCGCTGACCAGTTGCTGGACTTCGGGGGCAGCTTTGGCGGTTTCGACAAAGGCCCGTTTGCTGAACCGGTTGACGTCTTTGGCTTCTAAAACGCCGGACTGCAGCAGTTCGTCGGCACTATCGGCCAGTTCGATCAGGTTATAGGCGTGGCTTTTGGTGATTTCTCGGTCCTTCAGCCAGTTCAAAAAGCCGGTACCCCGGCCATCGCCGCCGCGCTTTTCGCGATCGCGCACCGTCCGCAAAATGCGCCCCCGCCAGATGTCGGTTTGCAGGTCAAAGCGATCGCACACCTGCCAGGCGGCGTCCATCCGCTGATGGAACTCATAATCAGAAAGCTGGTCATCTTCGGGATCCGGAAGCTCGAAATGTAAATCCCCCTGCTCTGCTGCTGCTTTAATGGCGTCGGAAGAATAGGGCACTGCCGAGGTCATGCTGTTTCACCACTGGACATAGAAGACCTATTCTCCCACGCTAATTCCCGCTCTAGGGACTGAGGGCCAGAATCTGTTGGCGACTTCTTCCGCAGGGTAGCGGTGCGGAATGTAAAGAAGGTTTAAGATTTCACCATGGCTCAAGACTCCTCTCCCCGGCTACCGCTGCGGTTCTGGATTGCGGCCCTCGTCGCTTTCATTAACGCCGTCGGCTTTACCCTGATCTAGCTGATCTCGTAGCAGGCTCACCGCAACGCTATCTTGCACAGTTTGGACATTAACCCATGAGGCTTCAGCAACAGCCGTTGCGCCTTGTCGCCCTTCGCCTGCTTGAACGACCTCGTCATAGACGGCTTGAGGAATCGTTATCTCCTCGTAGAGGATGCGTAGCAGTTCCAACTGAGATAAACAAGCAAGGGCGATCAAAGGGCTAGAGTCGGACACCACAATCATGGAATCAGGACTCCATTAAACGCTCAACGGCGTCGATTTCGGCGGTGAGTTCGTCGGGGCTCTCGCTAAAGTAAGGGATTTGGTGCTGGCCCAGCAGCTCGATGAAGCTGATTTTTGAGATGTTGAGGAGTTCGGCGGCTTTACCAGCCGAGATCTGCTGCTGGCGAAACAGCTCCAGCGCCAGAATTTCCAGGATGTGCTGGGATAGTTGCGATTCGGGGATATTTAAAGCTCCCAGAAGGTCTCGAGGAAGATTGAGGCTGATGGTTAGGTCTGTCATGGTTCATGAGGCGGGAGTAGCGTGTTAGAAGTCGGCTGATAATGGCAAGTAGAGCTTAATTCCAGCCTACTCTCCGACTCTTCAGAATGCATTACCTCAAAGAGCATAGCTATAGCTGCCACTCTGTAGGAATAAGGATCGTATAACATTCAAGTTTTGTAGGGCAGGTATCTTGCCTGTCTTTGGATAGCCGGGACGGCCATCCCACCCTAATTGAATGCTCGTTCATTAGTTAACTTTGACAGCTTAGGGATGCGCAAGACAATAAGGGACCAATTGCCATCGCTCTTATCGGTGCATTGCTTCGCGAATGCACCCTACAGTGATTAACATCTGGCACTTTATTTAGACGCACATCCCTTAGCTAAAGGCAGCGGATGCTTAGCCCCCACCCTCGACTACCGGATGCGGCTTGACCGAGAATAGCATCGCTCTGGTAGCCAAGACCCAAAGGTTCTATCCCAGTTATAAAGGATGTTGGGTTCACCAGGGTAGAACCCTGGGATCTGCACTAGCGGCGGTATTCTAGCGCTTAAACCAACGGGTCCAAACCCTTGCGGGCGTAGTGGTAGCGCAGCTTTAGCCCCAGGGTAATTTGCTTCATAATCCAGTACAGTGTCGTCAAAATCACAAAGGTAACCACAACTACGGCAAAGGGTCGCTTCTCGGTGAGGGTATTCAGCGTATTGACCAGCACGCTGGTGGGAGACACCACAAAATCCCAACTGTTGAGCCGAATAAAGCGTCCCAGATAAATTCCGAGGGCACAGAGGGCATGAAGGGCCAGTTCTGAAGGCAGCACCAGTTTATGCAAATGCCGCTGCTTGAGGTAAAAGTTCACATTGAGTAACGAAATTACATAGGCTTCAAACCCCAGCAGAATGGCCGCCAAATGGATAGGAATGAAAACCAGGGCAATCACCCAGGTGGCGATATCGCCAGAACTGGTGCCCCGAATCAGGTGAATAATATCCGTCAACACATAGGGGGCATTGGGGAGGAAGGCAATAAACACCGCCAGCCCCAGCCACCAAAGCCATACTTTGGAGGTGTAAGAACGCTTAAAGAGCCAAATGCTAACGCCCAAAGCGACTACCCCGACTACGACCAGCCACATAAGCTGCAGCAGAGTCCCCGGATCTCCAGAGCGGATATTGTCAACGGTCTGATACATGACCCGAGACAAACGCGGAATTCGAGATCGCAACCCCACCACTCCAATCAGTGCCGTCCCAAACCAGGCCAAAGCCAGCTGGAATGGAGGAATCGCCCGCCGACGAAACAGTGAAAAACTGAGCAGCATTGGGATAAATGCCAGAAACAGGTTCCACCAGATCCAGCCGCTGTAGACATTGTTGATGCCGTCGTAGATGTTGACAAATATCCAGTGCATTGCTGATTCTCCCTACCGGATATGCCGAGTCCAGCTCGAAATCTGGAAACTTCCCCCAGGCAAAACTTCACTTCTGGACTTAGACAAGGTTTACTACTGTTTTACCCACTCTAGTGAGTAAATTCCGGTAAGGGATCACCTGCTGCAACGAAATCCGACTTTTTCAGATATTCGGACTCGTTTGTTAAAATCTGGTCATTCACGGAGTGGCTCCCGCAGGGGGCAGGCTCTAAGGCTTAGACTTGACATAGTTCCCTGCCATCAGGGGAGTTCAGAGTTTTGTGGGATAGGCACCCTGCCTGTCCCAGCTAAGCAGGCGAGACGCCTGCCCTACAGGGCTTACGGAAAACTTGCTTGATCGGCTAATTGGCCCTTACACAAAAATCTAATCACTCTCTGCCATCAGGCTAGCCGCTGTTCGGTTTCCGCATCGAACCAGTGCACCAGTTCCGGAGGAATCGCCAACTCCAGATTTTCTCGACTCCAGTGGGCATCGGAGGGGAGCAGCGCCCGAATGGTTAGGTTTTCGTCGCCGTAGACCCGCAGGCTGATCAGGTCGCTCATCCCCAGGTTCTCCACCAGGAATACGTCGCCCCGGATGGTCTGGGCATCCCCTTCCCTGGGCAACCGCATATGCTCTGGACGAATGCCCATAATCACCGCAGACTGGGACGGCAAGTTTGGGGGCATATCAATGCGAAAGTCGCCCAGCAGCACAGAGTTCTCAATGCGTTCCAGGTTCATCAGATTCATCTGGGGGCTGCCGATGAAGCTGGCCACGAAGCGATTGGCCGGAGTTTTGTAGATTTCGTTGGGGGTACCCAACTGCTGCAGGTAGCCCTCGCTCAGCACCGCCACCTTGCTGGAAAGGGTCATGGCCTCGGTCTGGTCGTGGGTGACGTAGACCACCGGAGATTTCTGGTCTTCGAAAATTTGCTTCAGGTCTGCCCGCACCTTTTCCCGCAGCAGGGCATCCAGGTTACTCAGGGGTTCATCCAGCAAAAACACGTCTGGATTGCGCACCAGAGCCCGAGCCAACGCCACCCGCTGCCGCTGACCCCCCGAGAGTTGGGAGGGCTTGCGATCCAGCAAAGGATCCAGCCCCAAAACGTCCGATGCTTCCTGCACCCGCTTCTGGACATCCCCCGACGGCAGATTCCGCAGCTTTAGCCCCGACTCAATATTCTGCCGCACCGTCATGTGGGGATACAGGGCGTAACTCTGAAACACCATGGCAATGTTGCGATCGCCCGGCGGCATCGGACTCACATCCTGCCCACCAATCACCACCCTGCCCTCGCTGGGCTGCTCCAGTCCCGCAATCAGCCGCAAAATAGTGGATTTACCGCAACCCGAAGGTCCCACCAGCGTCAGAAATTCATTATCTTCCACCGACAGGCTCAGGTCTTTTACCGGCACAATCTTGCGGCTGTAGGCTTTGGTTAAGTCTTGCAGTTCGAGTTTGGCCATGGTTTTTTGGGGGTTGGTTGTTTGCGTTGAAAACGTAAGAGAGGAAGGGAGCAAGAGAGGGAGAGAGCAAGAGAGGGAGAGAGCAAGAGAGGGAGAGAGTAAGAGAGGAAGGGAGCAAGAGAGGGAGAGAGCAAGAGAGGGAGAGAGCAAGAGAGGGAGAGAGCAAGAGAGGGAGAGAGCAAGAGAGGGAGAGAGCAAGAGAGGGAGAGAGGGCAGGTGGCGGGTGTTGGAATTGGGTATCAGGTGTTGGGGGTCGGGGCGTCGGGTAGCGGGTAGCGCGTATTGGGTGTCGGGTATCGGGTCTTGGGTATTGGGCTTTTAGCTGTTCGGAAAAATCTTCTACCTGAAACCCGAAACCTGGAACCTGTTACCCAACCACCCTCCTACCCAACCACCCTCCCACCCATCCACCCTCCCACCCATCCACCCCCTAACTCTCTTGCTCCCTCGCTCCCTCGCTCCCTCGCTCTCTTTCCTCACTCACCCCTTCACCGATCCCGCCGTTAGTCCCTGCACAATCTTTCGCTGGAAGAACAGCACCAGCAGCACCAGGGGTAGGGTGCCGACGACGGTGGCGGCAGCCAGGGGACCGTAGGGCACTTCGAACAGGCTGGTGCTGCCGAGTTGGGCGGCGGCGACGGGGATGGTTTGCATTGACTCCTGGGTAATGAAGGTGAGGGCAAAGATGTACTCATTCCAGGCGAAGATGAAGGCCAGGATACCGGTGGTTACCAGGGCGGGCAGGGTCATGGGCAGCACAATTTGCCAGAGCATCTGCAGAGTGTTGTAGCCATCTACTTTGGCGGAGTCTTCCAGGTCCTTGGGCAACTGCTGAAAGAAGCTGCGCATGACCAGAATGGTCAACGGCATATTGATGGCGGTGTAGGGAATAATCAGGGCCAGGTAGTTATTGGCTAAGCCCACAGCTCGGACAATTTCCAGCAGTCCCAGAAACAGCAGGATGTAAGGGAACAGGGTGACTACCAGAACGCAGGTGAGCACAATCCGTTCGCCAGGTATCTTCAATCGGGCCAGGGCATAGGCGGCAGGGGATCCCAGGGCCAGGCACAGCACCGTAGAAATAATGGCGACAAAGGCACTGTTGAAGATATAGATGTAAAACTGATTGCGCCGGAACAAATCGATGTAGTGATCCAGGGTGAGCTGGCTCAACGAGGGAAAGTAAACCACCGAGTCAGCCGTAATGGCCTCATTGGTTTTAATGGAGGTCAACACCTGCCACAGCACGGGAGCCAGGCTGAAGACCACCGTGAATATCACCGCCGCCCAGAGCATGATTCTCATCCAGGGAATGCCGGTGTCCTGGGTTTTAACGGGAGGATGTTGGGTGGAGGATGGTTGAGCGGTGGTCATGGTGGGAGAGAGGTAGGGAGTAAGAGAGAAAGAGAGGGGTGAGGGGTGAGGGGTGAAGGGTGAGGAGTGAGGGGTGTAGACGCGAAGCGGCTTGCCGCAGGGTGGGGTGAGGGGTGAGGGGTGTAGACGCGAAGCGGCTTGCCGCAGGGTGGGGTGAGGGGTGAGGGGTGTAGACGCGAAGCGGATTGCCGTAGGGTGGGGTGAGGGATGAGGGGTGAGGGGTAATTTTTTTTTGAGTTAGAGACGGGGAAAACAGATTTTGGGAGGGGAAGAGGGATTCTGTACGGGCTGACGGCATCAGCCCTGAGCGAGGATCCTATAAGTTGTGAATTGCCAGAACCAAATACCTCTATTCTGTCGAAGCTCTGAGGCGGGTGAGGTAGAGGCCTGCCAGGGCGACGACGGCAATCAGAACCAGGAAGGTGACGACCACCAGGGCCGCACCGTAGCCGAAGTCGAGGTAGCGCATGACGGTGGCATAGATATAGAGAGAAACCGTTTCCGTTGCGCCGCCGGGGCCGCCGCCGGTCATCACCTGAATCAGGTCGAAGATGCCGAAGGCCTGGGCGAAGCGGAACAGCATGGCAATCAGAATTTGGGGCGCAATCAGGGGCAGGGTGATTTGTCGGAAGCTCTGCCAGGGGGAAGCTCCGTCGATGGCGTGGGCTTCGTAAAGATCCTGGGGGATGGCCTGCAGCCCGGCCAGCAGCAGGATAGCCACAAAGGAAGTTGTCTTCCACACATCCGCAGCGATAACGCCGACCATGGCCCAGTTAGGATCTCCCAGCCAGTTCACGGGATCGCTGATGATCTGTAGCCGCAGCAAAATGTCGTTCCAGACGCCAAACTCGCCGTTGAAAATCCAGCGCCAGGCCAGGGCAATCAGTGCAGTGGGTAAGGCCCAGGGCAGGATGGCGATGGTGCGCACCCAACCCCTGCCCCGAAATGCCTGATTCAGTGCCAGGGCAATCATCATGCCCAGCACCAGCTCAGCCACCAGGGAGAAGACGGTGAAGATGGCCGTATTCCAAAGGCTCTGCCAGAATCGACCATCCTGGGCCATGCGGCTGAAGTTGCTGAAGCCAGTGAATGTAGGCTCCAAGTTTGTGCTGAGGTTCTCGGTGAACAGGCTCATCACAAAGGCGCTGATGATGGGGTAAGCATATATCAACAGCAAAATCAATAGAGCCGGGATGGTGAGCAGCCAACCGGTGCGTCGTTCGCGTTGTCGGATGTAGTCAGGCATTAGGAAAGAGAGCTAGGGAGCAAGAGAGTGAGAGAGGAGTGGATGGTTGATGGGTACCAGGTTTCAGGTTCCAGGTTTCAGGTAGAAGATTTTTCGAACAGTTAAAAGCCCAATACCCGACACCCGATACCCAATACCCGACACCCGATACCCAATACCCGACACCCAATACCCGCCATCCTCACCCCCCCTCCCGGTCAAAGCGACCCAGGACGCGGCGGGTTTCGCCAGCGGCGGCTTCCATGGCGACTTTGGGGGGCATCTGGTCGGTGATGGCGGCGCTGAGGTAGCGCTGCAGGATGTCGGACAGCTGGGCGTACTGGCCGATGGGGGGGCGGGGGACGGTGGTTTCGGCCACTTCTAGAAGCTGCTGGTAGTGGGGGTAGCGGTCTAAGATGTCGGCGTCGTTAAACAGGGCGCGGTGGCTGGGGACGTAGGCATACTCCATGACGAACTGTTTGACGGCTTCGCGGCTGGTGAAATACTCGACGACCTGCCAGGCTTCCTCAGGGTGAGGGGTTGTTGCAGAAATGCCGAAGCCCCAGCCCCCCAGGCAGGCGGCGGGGTTTTCATCCGGGGCGTGAACCATGGGTTTGAGGGCAATTTTGCCCTGCACGGGGGATTCTTCTTTATTGGCCTCTGCCCAGACGTAGGGCCAGTTGCGCAGGAAGGCGGCGTTGCCGTTTTCGAACACCCGCAGGGAGTCTTCCTCCAGGAAGTTGGTGACGCCAGGGGGGGTAATGCCCTGCTGAATCACGGTTTTCATAAACTCGACGGCCTGGATGGCGGGGGGCTGGTCAAGACCCACTTCGAAGGTGTCTGGATCGACCCAGAAGCCGCCGTAGCCTGAGATAATTTCCACAAAATTGGTGATTAACCCTTCATATTGCAGCCCCTGCCAGACGTAGCCCCAGGGCACGTCGGTTTGCTCCTGGATGGCTTCAGAAGCGGCAATGAGTTCTTCGTAGGTGTTGGGCGGCTCGGCCCCGATCTCTTCCAGCAGGTCGGTGCGGTAGTAGAGCATTCCCATGGCGGAGCGGAAGGGCATACGATAAAGCCCACCCTGATACCGACCTGCAGAAACGTCAGCCTCCAGAAATTCCTCTAGCTCATCTTCGCTGACCCGGTCGGATAAGTCCTGGAGCCAACCAGCGGCGGCAAATTTGGGAATCCACACCACGTCGGAGTACACCAGGTCGTAGGGAGAATCTCCCAACAGAAAGGAGGTGGTGTAGAGGTTTTCGACCGAATCGGCGGCATTTGGCCCCCGCACGATGTTGATGCGGATATCGGGATTTTCGTCCATGAAGTCATCGGCCAGGGTTTGCAGCTGATCCCCTTCTACCGCCCGCACTAGAAAGGATATTGTGACGGGTTGCTGAGACCAGGCATACCATCCAAACAGCAGGGAGAGCAGGCCAGTCAACAAAGTCAGTACAACCCAGCGCCCAGGGCGCGGCCAGAAAAAATGTTGTTTAGCTATCGTTCTAGGCAAAACAAAAACTCAAACTCAGGATATTGCAGGGCTTGAGGCTGATCGTTGGAAGCCAACCAGCTCAACTACCGTCATCAACCACAGCGAAAAAAATTTCTTTATGATTTCCTCCATTGAAAGTAGGAATAGTAGACAAAAACTTCTACCGTAAGCAGTATTTTTCACCCCTGTATCAACCGCAAGTATCTACGTCTGGACATAGACCGACCACAGGTTCGGCCCGAAATCGGTCGTCCTGTCTCAGGCAGAACCCTACTTCCGGACTGAGGCGGAGTCCCTACGGCGTAAGTCGGCCAACTATTCCTGAAACCTGATACTCGGGACCTGGCACCCTCAGCAATGGTTGCCTTATTTCTACCAGCCGATACTAGTTGTAAGTAGTGTTAAAATTCCCTGAATATATGCCTTTGGGATGATCCCGAAAAAAACTTGAAGTTGTGAATATAGTAATTAGGTGAGCTTATTCCGTGTATTGAAAAAGCGGAAGAGTGGTTCGCTCCTCATTCATGTCGCAAACACCCACGTAATGCATCAGCCTACTCTCTCAGCACAATCTGCGCCGATCAGCTCCAAAGATATGTCTGCCGAAAAGGCTGTTCCGCTACAGCCCCGCACCTCATCTGGCCTGCCGAGGGTGGAAGACCAGCATTCTATGATGCTGTGTTGCTACCAGAACCAGTCGCCCAAAATCCAGATTATCCGCAGCATAGAGGGTCAGTCCCAGCCCTTACCCTGGCATTTAGAGCGAGTGATTTTTCCGGGCCAGCGGCTTTTGTTTGAAGCGCCTCGGTGGTCAAAGATTCATATTTACAGCAGTGATCCAGCGGGCATGCTGGTAGATGATACGGTGTCCTGCGATCGCATTCAGGTTAACGACCAGTAATGGTTTGTTGCTGCCCTGAATTGTCCTTGCCCCTGCTCATGCCATTAGTGGGTGGGGGTCTTTTGTTGTATTGATCAACCCAGTCCAGCTCGAAATCTGAAGTTTTCTCTAAGGCAAAACTCCACTTCCGGCCTTGGACAAGTGGAGTTGGACAAGGTTGAAATCCCCATTTAGCGGCAAAACGCTGTGTGTTAACTGCTCAACCCAGTGCCGACCAACCTTAGGATAGAGGCATAAACCAGAGAACGATGGGACAGTAAGGAGCAATGCAAAACCTGGCGATTTAACTCCCACGCCAGCCTGCATGATGCCGTCGTTATTATTCCACTGCGCTTCCTATGGCACGAAACGCTTCCGCCACGCGAAATTCTGTTCAGGCTTACCTCAAGGAAATTGGCCGCATCTCTCGCCTTACCCGTGAAGAAGAAGTTTCATTGGGTAAGCAGGTACAACGACTGATGAAGGTTGAGAAAGTCAGAGACGAACTGGCAGAGTCTCTTGATCGTGACCCTACCTTAGAAGAATGGGCCGAGGCAGCCGGCATCGACCTGCCAGATCTGAAGCGGCGCATTGGCCAGGGTAAGCGAGCCAAGCTGAGAATGGTTGAGGCCAACCTGCGGCTGGTGGTTTCCATTGCCAAAAAATATACCAAGCGCAACATGGATTTGATGGACCTGGTGCAGGAGGGCACCATTGGCCTGCAGCGGGGAGTGGAGAAATTTGACCCCTCCAAAGGCTATCGTTTCTCAACCTACGCCTACTGGTGGATTCGCCAGGCCGTCACTCGCGCCATCGCTGAAAAAAGCCGCACCATTCGGCTCCCCATCCACATCTTTGAGAAGCTCACCAAAATTAAAAAAGCCCAGCGGTCTCTGGCCCAGGAGTTGGGCCGCACCGCAACGCTGGAAGAAGTCGCCGACCATTTAGATATTCCTCTCAAGCAGGTGCGCCAGTTTCTGTCGCAGTCTCAAACACCCATGTCGTTAAATACCCGCGTCGGTGACAAAAACGACACCGAACTGGGAGAAATGCTGGAAGATGACCAGGCCCATTCCCCCGATGAATATGTAGCCCAGAGCAACCTGCAAAACGACATCCTCAAGGTGCTGGATCGATTGACGCCCCAGCAGCGAGAAGTGCTGATTCTCCGCTTCGGACTGGGCACGGGTGAAAGCCTATCTCTCTCTAAGGTCGGTAAGCAGCTCAACGTTAGCCGCGAGCGGGTCCGCCAGATCGAGCGCGATGCCATCAAGAAGCTGCGATTTGCCCGTCAAGATTTGAAGGCTTATCTGGCCGGGTAAAAAACGTCACCATCGCGGTCAAAATGTATCCCTCGATGGAACAGGCTATTTCACTTCGGTCGTTAGGCTGTGGCTGAAGAGGATAGTACAAACCCGCTCCTCAGAGACGATAGACAATTTTGCTATGAAGTTTTCTCCCTGCCGAAGTCCCGAGCATTTGGGGCGACAGTTGCTGGCGATTGCCCTTGCTAGCGTTCTGGCCCTGACCAGCATTCTGACCGTTGCTGTACAGCCCAGCCAGGCTCAGGTGCCCTTCAATTCCAAAGCAGCTCATGGTCAGACCAAGGAGCAGCTTACCGGGCGGGCCAAAGGAGAACCCCTGAGTGCCGAAGAGCGCCTTGACCGAGCTTACGACATTAGCGAATCTGCCGGTATGCGCGAAGAGCAGCGCCAGGCCGAAGGCAAATTTGATCCCAAAGAAGATAACGAAAGCCTGGTGGAAAGAGCCACAGACGCCTTGAAACAGGTCACCGGTAGTTCCCAAACTTCAAAATAGGGATCAAAACAGGGCTTCCATCGCTCTTTGCAGATCCGCCGTTAGGGTCTCAACCGCGGCCTTAGCGGCTCGTCTAGACTGGGAATAGTCAGACCAACGGTCGTTAATGTTGATCGGGTCGCCAATGGTAATTACCGCATGGCGCGTTCCCAATTTAGGACGATTGGGGACCTTCGTACCTTTGACCCGCTCTACCATGTCAAACATGATCAGGGTAGTTTCGGCAAAGCGCTCAAAGGTGGGATTTTCTCTCACATAGCTGCCCGATACGGCCACAAAGCTTTCCACCAGACGCATATGGCGCATTTGCAGCGCGGCTTCGTCTGCAATCCAGTCGGCCAGTCCCTTCTCCAGGGGAGGAAGCTGTTGCAGCGTTTCGTAGTCATCCCGATAAATATAAGACCACCCTGCTTCCTCTAACCGCCGACAGCGGGTAATAATACTGCCGGTGGAGGGCAAGCCAAAGAACCGCTCCCCCACCTCTAGAGCCCCCTCTAGAATCTGGCTTAGCCGTTGGGCAATGACAACGGAAGTGTCTCCCGGGGCCTGCACGGTATCAAGGGATAGCTTCTGGTTGTAAAACCGTAGATAAAACTCCTCCATGCGAGCCAGCAAGTGCTGGGCCAGAGTAATCAGTCGCTGGTAGTACTCGTCAGTCCTGGCTTCTGCCGGTTTTTGAAAAGACTGCACCGGTAACCCGCAATCTGCTTCTAGCTGGCTCATCAATCGGTTCAGGGCGTCCCAATCAGGAGCAGGATAGACATATTTCAATCCCACCGGTAACAGCACCACCTGTTCGGGGCGACTGGCCTTCTGCAAGTCTTCTACAGTCCAGAACGCAATTTGTGCGGTGCCGGGTTCCAGGGGGCTGACAATTTCCCCGTGACCATTCGTTGCGCCTTCTGGTGCAATCGTGAAAGGAAACTGACCCTCAACCAGGTATTCCCGCACGGTCTTCAGGGCTCTTAAATCGAGGCGCTTACCCCGGTGGATGGGAATGCCTCCCATGCGGGAGAAGAACCAGCCCAGCCAACTGCCTGCCCATAGAGGCATGCCCCGGTCATACATAAAATGACTGTGGAATGGGGCACGCCGATTGACGCCCTCAGCCCGAGCTACAGAGGGCAGGATGCGTGAAAACAAATAGGACAAACAGAGGGGATCATCCACCTGGCTATGGCGAAACGCCAGAATCAGGCGAATTTTACCCGCATCAAACTCCTGAAAATGCTCCATCAAAACTTCTGGATTTTCGCAGGTTACGGGCCAGATACCCGCTGGCAGCCAGGGCCGTAACCGCACGCGCAAAAACAGCGGCAAAAACGCATACCCCATGCGCACGACCCAGGGGTTATACCGTGGAGAAATAAATTCAAGGCGAGGCTTTACACTACGGCGACCAGACAATGCTCTTTCCTCTAGGCAGAACGTCCACACCCTCGTAGACTAATGACAATCGTAACTGGGTTCAGGTTGGGGGACTATGAAAATTTTATTTGTGGCAGCCGAGGCAGCGCCCCTGGCGAAAGTGGGTGGCATGGGAGATGTGGTGGGTTCCCTGCCTAAGGTACTGCGCAACATGGGGCACGACGTGCGCATTTTCATGCCCTACTACGGTTTTATGAATGACAAAATTGATATCCCCAAAGATCCCATCTGGTGGGGATCTGCCATGTTTAACGATTTTGCCGTTTACGAAACCACCCTGCCCAACTCTGACGTTCCCCTCTACTTGTTTGGGCACCCCGCCTTTGACCCCCGCCGCATCTACTCTGGGGACGATGAGGAGTGGCGCTTCACCTTCTTTTCCAACGGTGCTGCCGAATTTGCCTGGAACTACTGGAAACCCCAAATCATCCACTGCCACGACTGGCACACCGGCATGATTCCGGTATGGATGCACCAGACTTCAGATATTGGCACGGTGTTCACCATCCACAACCTGGCCTATCAAGGTCCCTGGCGCTGGAAGCTGGAGCAAATGACCTGGTGCCCCTGGTACATGCAGGGCCACAACACCATGGCGGCTGCCATTCAGTTTGCCGACCGGGTGAATACCGTCTCGCCGACCTATGCTGCGCAAATTCAAACTGCCGACTATGGCGAAACTCTGGAGGGGCTGCTGTCCTGGACAAGTGGCAAGCTTAGCGGCGTGCTAAACGGCATTGATGTGGAGTCCTACGAGCCTGCTACTGACAAATTCATTGCCCAGAATTTCACTGCCGATACGTTAGAAAAGCGACGGGCAAATAAGGTTGCCCTGCAGGAAGAGATTGGCCTGGAAGTGAACTCGAAAGCCTTTCTGATTGGGCTGGTGGGTCGTTTAGTGGAGCAGAAGGGCCTGGACCTGATTCTGCAAATTATGGACCGCTTTCTTTCCTATACCGATGCTCAATTTGTACTGTTGGGCACCGGCGACCGCTACTACGAAACCCAGTTCTGGCAGATGGCCTCCAAATATCGTGGACGCATGGCCACCTACCTGCTCTACAGCGAAGGCATCGGACGCCGCATCTACGCTGGTGCCGATGCCTTTCTCATGCCCTCCCGGTTTGAGCCCTGCGGCATCAGCCAGATGATCGCTATGCGCTACGGCTGCATTCCCATCGTGCGACGCACCGGGGGCCTGGTGGATACTGTCACCCACCATGATCCGGAAAACCAGGCAGGCACCGGCTACTGCTTCGACCGCTACGAACCCCTGGATCTGTTCACCGCGCTAATTCGCGCCTGGGAAGGCTTCCGTTATAAGGATGCCTGGCAGGAGCTGCAGAAACGCGCCATGGCCCAGGACTTTAGCTGGAAGAAATCTGCCGTAGAGTACATCAAGCTCTACAGCGACCTGTTGGGGATCGATTACCGGGACCAGCTACCGCAAGAACCTGCCCCAGCAGCTAAGACAGTAGCCGCTGAATCTGCTCAAACAACCCCCATGTCCAAATCTAAATCTTAGGCGAAACCTGGCCTGACTCTGGACCGGGGGAATGTGAGCAGAACCCGTACTCGTTTTGCTTCCCCAAATTACGTTTGCTTCATAACTCAGTTCATCGGAAGTGACCCCATGGGCAAGCTTTACGCACTGCTTCCGCATTCTCGATCCCCTCACCGTGGCGTATCAGGACTACACCGGCAGCGGGGCCAAAACCATCGCCCACCTGCGGGAGCATGGTCGCCTGGTGATTATGTTCTGCGCCTTTGAGGGGCCACCGCAAATCCTGCACCTCCACGGCACCGGGGAAGTCATCACCCAGGATGATCCGGAATTTGAGGCATTGGCCGATCATTTTCCGCCCCACCCTGGCACTCGTTCATTGGTGAGGCTCAAGGCATCCCGTGTGAGCGACTCCTGCGGGTACGGAGTGCCGTTGATGGACCTTCGAGAACCGAGGGACGCCCTCCGCACCGGGTCGCAAAATAAAGGCCCCGAGCGACTCAGGGCCTATCAACAGGAGAAAAATGCTCCAGCATCGACGAACTTCCGGCCCTGGACCCCTGGGGATTTACGTGAGCTGCTTACGCAAAACGATGCTGCGCCGCATCTGCTGAAACCCAACGGATTGGTAAAGCCCCAACGCCCCAGAGGGGTTGTCAGCATCGACCCCCAGCAGGGCCGTTTCCATACCGGCATTCTGCAATGCCCGCAAACCGGCCAGCAGCATGGCCCGTCCCAGGCCCCAGCGGCGAAAGCCTCGCCGGGTGCCAAGAACGCCGACCCAACCCTCCAGACGCCCGGTGCGGGCATTGTCTTCGGGGAAAATGTTGCTTTCACAGAAGGCCGCAAAAGTGCCGTCGGCAGCCACGGCCAGCAGGTTCAGCTCAGGCCGATAGAAAGACAGGCTGCAGTAGTAGTGAAAGTCCCGCAGGGTCAGGTCATGGTGGTTCCAGTGGTCAATGAAGGACTGGTTGAACATTTCCACCCAGGCTTCGGCGTCTTGCTCTGCATGCACCGGGCGCAGGGTGAACCCTTCGGGCAGCGTCGAATCTGGGATGGGCTCTACCAGGCTGCGGATCATGCGAAAGAAGTAGCGGGTGGGGCTAAAGCCCTGGCGCTGGCTCAGGTCGATTAACTCGGTCTGGCTGTCGTAAAAGCCCACATCTATCTGTACCGGCAGGTTCAGCCCCTGGGCTGCTTCTAGCAGGCGGGCTTCTGCCCAGGTGATGATCTGTTCTTCTAACCCCTGGTACCGCCGGTCGGGATGCACTTTCAAAGACAGGTGCCCCTGCACTTTGGTATCTGGCACAGGCCGCCAGACGCTGCCCACCGCCAGCAGAGAGCCATCTTCATTGCGCCATAGCCGCAGATCCTGACTGAGGTCAAAGTCGGGGTCGGCGTAGTCTTCGTTAAGTTCCGCCGGGGAGGTGCCCTGGTCGAACCGATCGACGGCATCGCAGGCGTTGTACAGGTCAGCGATGGCCTGCAGGTCGGCCTCGCCCTGGTAGGGAGTCGGTTGAATCAAAGTTTGGGTTGCCATAACCCCTCCTTTGCAGTGGATGGTAGTTCGTTGTCTGGTGACCTATTCAGCTACACCTGGCAGAGCAGCTATTCCAGACATAAGCATACTACAACATACTACAAATTGAATAGCAACCTGGGTGACAGGCAACTCAGGGACCGGGTGCCTTTGTAATACTCACGCTGATCTGGCAAAAGCGCCAGGCACCCGGTCCCTCCGAAGGTAGAGTCTTATCTGCAGGTCAACTTTCCAGACCCTAAATTCATTACGCGATCTACGGAAATTACCCAATGGCAAGCGGGAATCATTCGGCGGCAGGCGGGAATCGTTCGGCGGCAGGCGGGAATCGTTCGGCGGCAGGCGGGAATCGTTCGGCGGCAGGCGGGAATCGTTCGGCGGCAGGCGGGAATCGTTCGGCGGCGGGCGGGAACCGTTCGGCGGTAGGCGGGAATCGTTCGGCGGCAGGCGGGAATTGTTCGGCGGCAGGCGAGAACCCTTGGGCAGCACCTTTCCTCAAGTGCCGGGTGTCTGTGAGATGTTGACGTCGATCTGGCAAAAGCCCAGGGTACCGTGTACCTTGAACCTAGCTGAGATGACTGAACTGAGTATCATTTCTGTATAGATAACATGCTGCTCAAAGAAGAAGCCCTCAAGCTCTCCCCCTTCGAGAGAGCACAGTTGATCGATGCTCTATGGCAAAGCCTGGACCCAGTCGAACAACAGGCGATTGACCAAGCCTGGACTGAGGAATCAAAGGATCGCCTCGATGCCTACCGTAGGGGTGAAGTTGAAGCATTAGATGGTGAGAGCGCTCTTTCAGAGCTAAAAGGAAAACTCTCCCAGTGAAAAAGTATCGGTTTTTAACACCTGCTCTCGTAGAGGCAGAGACCGCATCAACCTGATTAAGCCAATCGCCACTTCACCCATCGCCGCATCAACTCCACAGTGAATGCTTACTCAATGCCGTGGGCCAAAAGTACACCCGGTAGGCCAGTAACAAATAATGCTTTGGGTTTAGAGGATTCAGGCAACAGGGCAGTTCACCAGGGTAGACCGGGAAGGTAGGCATAGGGCACTACGGGTTGGCCAGTCGAACTTCCACCAACTGATCAGACTCATCCCCAGGGAACATCGGAATTGTCACCCACTGAGCCCCAGCAGGAAGGTACTCCCGTACCACAGGAGCGGGTTGATACAAAAAAACAGCCCCCGGCCATGCTCGCAACTCCTCCCAGGGAACTTGCCCCGCCGTCAACTCATCCTGGAGGAACAGCCGCATAGGGGTCTCGGGCCTGAGCCTATAGCTGAGAGAGATGGCGTTACCCAGGGCCGTGTCGCCCGAAAAGACCACCAGCAAAGGCAGCGGGGTAATCTGGTTCAGGGTTTGGGCAATGGTGGGGTTGTGGTAACTGGCCCCTTTATTCCACCAGGTGGGAGACTGGAGATACCTACCGCAGGAAGCAACCCCCAGGAGCATCACCAGCCCCAGGCATCCCGCCAGCAGCCACCGTCGCCGGGGCAGAGTCTGCCGCCACCCCTGGTGGAATGCTGCCGCAATCACCAGAGGCACAACCATCAGCGAGGGTAGAAAGTATCGAGTTGTACCCGATATCTGGCCCCCGCGCAGCAGATCGTTGCCGATGATAGCCAGGGGCGGCACCCATGACATGCACAAAAGCAACACCATTCCAGGGTCGGCATGGGACCGGAGCAGTGCCACGGATATCCCCAGCAGCCCCAGGATGACCAGAGGTGGCACCAGCATAGTGAAGGGGTGATTCAGGGGCAAGTTGAAGTCCACCAGGGTGGCGCTGTAGTGCAGCCCCCACAACTTCGCTAAAATCCCCATAGGGCTGGATTTCTGGGTCCAGGCGGTAACGGTCTGGAACCGATGCCAGTTTTGCCCCAGCACCCACAGCCAGGGGGAAAATAGCACCAGGGCACCGCTGCTGGCCAGGGCAAAGTTGAGCCACTGACGGGGCTTTTGGGTCAGCACCACAAAAATCAAATGGCTCAGCCCCAGCAGCACCGTCACCAACGACCCGTACAGACTCAGCGTCAGTCCGACACTGTAGCCCAACCAGGTGCTGCGGTTGGGATGGCGCACTGCCCTCAGCAGAGTCAGGGTGGCGACCAGCATTCCCACTACCCAAAAGCTATATTCTCGGGCTTCCTGGCTGTAGATCAGCTGTACGGGTGAAACGGCAAACAGCACCAAACCTACCCAAGCCAGGACAGGGCGACCCGGAAACAGTCGGCGACCCAGGATAAAAACCAGGGGCAAGGCCAGCACCCCAAACAGGGCGGCAATTCCCCGATAGCCAGTCACCGAAGCGCCCAATAACCGTCCCCAGCCATAGGCCAACAAGTAGTATGCGGGGGGATGCTCGGGATGGTCTACCAGGGAGGCCCAGGTCTTTGCCAGGGAGACATCCGGCGGCAACTGCTGGTACTGCAGCAAATCCGTTGCCGAGAAAATTTCCCCCGTAAATAGTCGGTCGCTCACCTCCTGGCCAAAGTAACCTGCGACCCGCAGGCTGGTGAAAACTTCGTCGTGCCAGTAGACCTTGTAGCCCAGGTGGCTGAACCGAAACCCGATGGCTAGCCCCAGCAGGGCTATCGCCAGCCAGCGCAACCAGGTTCTGGCAGCAACATTGAACCACATGAAGAAAATTCGCCGCTCAAGCGGGTTGGGGCGCTGCGATACCGCCACCGTAGCTTTCGCTCTGGGATTCCCAAATTCGAGCCTGGGGGACAGTATGTTTTACTGGCAAAGGCTTACGCCCATAGCTGAGCTGATTTACCCAGAACACATCCTCAGTGCGCACCGTTTCAAACCCGGCATGACCCAGCCAGGCGTCCATATTCCCCTGGCTATATTCGCGGATGAAGGGTTCTTCAAAGATGTTGCTGAGCCAGTCGGCATTACGCAGGGTCTTCTGGTTGCCGTCCAGAATCAGCACCTGCCCCCAGGGACTAAGTAGTCGGAAGCTTTCTCGCAGAATGGCCTTAGTCACTTGCGGCGGCGTTTCGTGGAACAGCAGAGTGGCGCATACTACATCGAAGGAACCCTCTGGGAACCCAGTTTCCATAGCATTACCGTGGCGGCAAGTAATGTCGAGATTGGCTTCCCTGGCCTTGTGGTCAGCCACCACCAGCATATGCGGGGAGAGGTCGAGACCGATGACTTCCGCACTGGAAAAGCGCTTTTTCAACATCAACGTTGTGGTACCGGTACCGCAACCCAGGTCTAGAATGCGGCGCGGTGTTCCCTGAATCGCTTTGACCAGACTCTCCCGCACCCAGGTTTCACTAGGAGGCAATACATATTGCGTGATGGGGTCGTAGGTAACGGCGGCATCCACCGTCAGGTAACCGTTTTTAATGCCATGGAAGTTGTTGGTCAAGTAGTACTCAGGGTAGTCTACCTGGGGATTCGTAAGGGCTGTGGTAGCAGTTTCCCAATCAATGCTGTCGCGGAATTGCACCATCGCGTCCCGATCCAGCAGGCGTTCGAAGACGGGGGCCAGAAATTGCTCGAAGATAGTTTTAGATTGGGTTGCCATGGGGTAGTTGAAATTGAGCGCAGCGACTACAAAAAAGACGGTCTGGAAGATGGATGTCTTCTACCTATTCAATGTAACGCTGCCCAGTTAAATTCCGCTGCAGGAAGCGACTTCATTCTTCCCAAGAATTAAGGCCCTCATATGCTCCATGCCGCAGGCCGCACCAGTCCCAGCAATCCCCCTCCCTCCTCATCCGAAGCGATCCGCATCTAAGCGTCTGGTCAGGATCACACTAACCATGACCTGTGGTCAATTGGTTACAGGGTTTTCCTCTGCAATCTCTTCCAGGTTGAGCTTATCTTCGTCGATATCTTCAGCCATTCTTGCCTGCTCGGCTTCTTCTGCGGCAGCCTCTGAAGCCTGATTTTGCCAATTACGGCGCTGCTCGCGCAGTTCTTCTCGCCTGCGTTCTGACATTTTTTGAATTTCGAGTTCTTCATCCGTTGGGGCGGCGAAGCGAGAAGATGCGGCCAGGGCAATCTGTATAGCTGCAGGCTGTATGGAAGTGACATCAACTGGTGCGGCCTCTGCTGCCAGCATTGATTTCGGCATCATGCCTATCGCTAGAGCTATCCCCATGATCAAAGCCATGAGAGATCGCAAAATTTCCACACCAAAAGAGCGCAGTGTCTTTATATTCATAGCCTTTACAGCCCTCAGCACGCCAAACAAGTAAAAAATTTTCATAATCTCAAAGTGTGCCGGGAAAGGGAGATTTTAGCCTCTTCCAGAAGAGGGAAGATCAGTAGATCACAAACATGCTCTTTTGCCGAGATCCAGCCCACTCTGCGAGAAGCCGCTCCGCGTCTACACCCTAAATCCCTCTCCCAATATGGGAGAGGGACTTTGAAGCACTTCTGGCTCCCCACTCTTCGAGAAGCAAGCTACGCCCTCCTGGGAGAGGGGCTGGGGGTGTAGCTTGCTTCCCGCAGGGTGGGCTGCGGGGTCTTTGCGATCTACTGAAGATCCCTGACAAAAGCCATGTTGAGACGGGGGGTGAGACTGGATCACCAGCCCTGGCGGCTAATTTAGGGATTGCATCAGGTTGGTAGCCAGCTGGGCGATTTTGTCCCATTGGCCTGCCTGAGTTAGCGCTATCGGGAAAAGGCTGCTCGATAGCCCTACCCCAATAGCTCCCGCCTGAATCAGGGCACTGGCATTCTCCCTGTTCACGCCTCCAGTGGGGATGAGAGGAATATAGCCAAGCGGACCCTGCAGGCTCTGGAGATAAGCCCCTCCACCGACCTGGCTGATAGGAAAGACTTTCACTGCTGTTGCCCCAGAGTTCCAGGCGGTAACGATCTCGTTTGGGGTAAGGGCACCGGGTACGGCAGCAATTTGCCGTTCCTGGCAGTACTGAATAATGCCTGAATCAGTGTGGGGAGAGATGCAGAACATGGCTCCTGCTGCGATCGCATCCCGCGCCTCTTCCACAGACAGCACAGTCCCCGCCCCGATGCAGCATGCTGGCAACTCCTGCCGTAGCTGACTCACCAGAGCTGCGGGTTTGTGGCTATTCCAGGTAATTTCAACTAGCTCCATTCCCCCCGCTGCAACGGCCTTAGCCATGGCGATGCCCTGGTTCAAATTGGGCGCACGGATGACTGCGATCGCGCGCTGCTGCTTCACCAGAGATAACCAGGCATCGGGCGTCATAGGCTGGGGCCTCTCCCAAAAACGAAAACCACAAAAAAGAGACGCCCCATTGGACGTCTCTTCATCATGTTTCAGCTTAGCTCAGGAACGAGAGGGCTTAGACGATAGTCGCCATGCGCACTTCGTTGGTGGCCAGTAATTCCTGAAGTTCCTCAGAATCCACCGTTTCCTTTTCCACCAGCATTTCGGCCAGCTTGTCGAGGATGTGGCGGTTAGTGGTGAGCACTTCCTTCGCCCGCTTGTAGGCTTCGTCCACCAGGCTGCGCACTTCAGCGTCAATGGTGGCGGCGGTTTCTTCAGAGAAGTCCCGCTCAGAGGCAATGTCGCGACCCAGGAACATGTTGCCCTGCTGGCGGCCCAGGGCGACGGGGCCGAGCCGGTTGCTCATGCCGAAGCGGGTCACCATTTGCCGCGCGACCCGAGCCACCTGCTGCAGGTCGTTAGAAGCACCGGTAGTAACTTCTTCTTCACCGAAGATGATCTCTTCAGCGATGCGGCCACCCAGGGCAACGGCCATCTGGTTCTGCAGGTAGGAGCGGGAATAGAGACCAGATTCCAGGCGATCTTCGCTGGGGGTGAACCAGGTCAGACCACCGGCACGACCGCGGGGGATGATGCTGATTTTCTGAACCGGGTCGTAGTCAGGCATGAGCGCACCCACCAGGGCGTGGCCAGCTTCGTGGTAAGCCACCAGCTCTTTGCGCTTCTCGCTCATGACCCGGTCCTTCTTCTCAGGACCAGCTAGAACGCGGTCGATGGCGTCGTTCACCTCATCCATGGAGATTTCGGTGAGGTTGCGGCGAGCCGCCAGGATGGCCGCTTCGTTCAGCAGGTTAGACAGGTCGGCACCGGTAAAGCCGGGAGTGCGTCGAGCAATCTTCTGCATATCCACATCTTTGCCGAAGGTCTTGCCCCGACCGTGGACATTGAGGATTTCCAGACGACCGGCGTAGTCGGGACGATCGACCACTACCTGACGGTCGAAACGACCGGGACGCAGCAGAGCGGCATCCAGCACGTCGGGACGGTTGGTAGCGGCAATGATGATGATGCCGGTGTTGCCCTCGAAACCATCCATCTCGGTGAGCAGCTGGTTCAGGGTTTGCTCCCGCTCGTCGTTACCGCCGCCGAGGCCGGCACCCCGCTGACGCCCCACGGCGTCAATCTCGTCGATGAATACGATACAGGGGGCGTTGGCCTTAGCCTGCTCAAATAGGTCGCGAACGCGGGATGCACCCACACCCACAAACATTTCCACAAACTCAGAACCGGAGATGGAGAAGAAGGGCACCCCGGCTTCACCAGCAACGGCCTTAGCCAGCAGAGTTTTACCGGTTCCGGGAGGACCGACCAGCAGCACGCCCTTGGGAATCTTTGCGCCAACGGCGGTAAAGCGGTCGGCGTTCTTCAGGAAGTCCACCACCTCGGTGAGTTCCAGCTTGGCCTGCTCAATCCCGGCCACATCGCCGAAGGTCACCTGAGTCTGGGGCTCCATCTGAACTCTGGCTTTGGACTTACCAAAGTTCATGGCCTGGCTGCCAGGACCATTCTGCGCCCGCCTGAGCACAAAGAACAGCACCACCAGCAGCAGAATCGGAATCAGCAGGGTGCTGAGGGCCCGCACCAGCACGCTGTCGTCGTTCTGAGGCAGCACCACGATGTCAACGTTGTTCTGCTCCAGGGTGCTGACCAGCTCGGGGTCGTTGGGCAGGTTGACGATAATCTGACCATTGCCTGCAGGGTCAGTAAATCGCGCCCGAGCACGGTCAGAGCTAATGCTGACCCGCTCGATTTGATTGTTCTGAATCGCATCCAGAAACTTACTGTAGCGCCAGGTCTGGGTTTCAGTGCCCGACCCGTCGAAAATGGCTGTCGCCAATGCAATCACAACCAGGACCAGCAAGGCGTACAGTCCTGCATTTCTCCACCGTTTGTTCACCGGGGTAATGCCTCCACTAACTTCAAAAATGAGGGTTCTTGTTCAAACACGCTTGTCTAAACAGAAGTTGATAAAGCCGTTTGCTTAGAAGATATATGAACTAATGTTAACGTTATCTTCGGGTTTAGGCTAATCGACATACTGAAGAATCTCGTTAGAGTGGTCCAATTAATAAAGCATCCTTTGTCGACCCTCGCCCTCAATCCCTTTCCCAGAGCGAGAGAGGGACTTTGAATCTGGCTCCCCCTCTCCCATTCTTGAGAGAAGGGGTGGGGGGATGTAGCTTGATTCCCGCAGGCTGGGCTAAGAGGAGAACTTTTTCCATGGATGACTCTTAGATACTCACAAAGGCACGAAATAGGCCCTGTAAAGCCCTGTGAGACGGGTTAAATTCCAGTTTACTCTGATCCTTAAGGACTGTGTGGATAGGGACGACCTGAACTACGGCGTTGGTGTAGGCAAGGGTCTCAAATCGGTCGATCCGCCGGGGTGTCCAGGGATCCTCCCGCACTACAAATCCCTGCTGAAGCAGGCTTGCCATGACCAGGGAGCGGGCGATGCCGGGGAGAATGCCCGCCTGGAGGGGAGGGGTCCACCAGGTGCCGTCGACCCAGCCCCAGAGGTTGCCGGTGCTGGTTTCGAGCCAGTGATTCTCGTTGTTAATTAGGATGGCTTCCTTCGCTCCCTGGCGCTGGGCTGCCTGGAGTGCCAGCCAGCAGCCCAGATAATTCCCGGTTTTGTAGCCGGGGAGGGGCCGAGCGTAGTCAGCAGAATCTGCGACCCAGGCGGTGATGCCCTGTTGCTGACGCTGCGGCAAATCCTGGGGCAAATGGCGACCGGTGATCAGTTCCCTGCCGTCGGGAAAGCAGGTGATGCGCAGGACGGGGAACTCGGCTTTGAGGGCTTCTGCCCCCTGACGGATGTGGGGCCAGTGGGGTTGGGGCCAACGGCAGACGGTGAGGGTACGGCGGATGCGATCGCAGTGCTGCTCCCACGCGGTCAACGGATGCTCCAGATCCTTCCCATACAGCCGCAGGGTAGTAAACACTGTCGCGCCGTAAATCAACCCTGGTTCATTAATTTGCAGGGAGATGTGATCGCCCTCCCATCGTTGTCCATTGAACCAGTAGGCCATTATCGATGAATCAATCAATTGATGAACTATTGGACTCGAGCGTCACAGCAGCCGGAGCATCGGTATCTTGAGATGCGTTTTCAATGGCTGGGGAGTATAGAAAAGTACGCCAGACGAGTGCTCCCAACCCCAATAGCGCTACCAGGCCCAGCCCCAGGGGCAGGAACGGATTACCCCTCTGGCGTTCCCGCTGGCGGGATCGCCCTGGCCCAGATTGGGGAGTAGCTGTGGAGCCTGGCGAGGGTTGAGGTCTGCGCCCTACCGCTACGGTTTGTACGGCCCCTGAGGGGGATGCATAGGGGGTCTGCTCAAAGGGGCCATAGTCGGCATCACTCTGAATCTCAGGAGCCAGGCTGGGGGGCGGATGGGGAAAGGTTTCCTGGAGGGCCGCCAGGGCTTCGGCAGCAGTGGCGTAACGACTGCGAAAGTCATACTGCACCATGTAGTCCAGCAGGGTCACCAGCTTAACCACACAGCGGGGATGCCCCGGCAGGTGAAGATCCTGGGCCAAAAACGTTTGACCAAATCCGCCCATGCCGAGCAGCTGTATCACCTGATAACGCCCACCCAGAGGTTTTGCTGAATCGGGTTGAAACATCCGCATCCTAAAAAGCTCTCCCTATGGTAGGCCAACTCAATCTGGCCGTGGGCTACCGGCCAAAACGACCCCCTCTGGGGCATGTTCCGCAGCGGCGCGAAACTGTGCTTCGCTGGCTCTCAGGGCTGCTTAGGAATGAGGATTTTATACCATCCAATTTTTGTCGAGCAGGCAAGATGCCTGCCCTTGGACCGCCGAGACGGCTATCCCACGTTATTGAATTCCCATTCCTTAAGAGTTACCCAGTTTTTAGCTCCTTTAACCTTGGGTTTACACTTACATGGGGTTAATTGCTATGAATCAATAAAACGACGATCGGGCGCTTCAAGGAGGATCACCGATGTCATCCTTATCTGACGTTAAAGGTCTACTGCTGGATTTGAATGGCGTCTTCTATGTCGCTAACCAGGCTTTGCCGGGGGCTATCGACGTGGTCTTCAAGCTGCAATCTTCCGGCATGCCTTACCGCTTCGTCACCAACAACACGACCGAATCCATCGGCAAAATGAGCCGCAGCCTGAACTCTCTGGGGTTGGAGATTCCTCCAGAACGTATCATCAGTGCCCCCTATGCGGCGAAGAAGTACCTGCAGCAAAAGCATTACACCCGTATCTACCCTCTGCTGACGGATGACGTACGCAAGGACTTTAAAGATTTCACCTTTGATGAAATGAACGCCGAAGCGGTGCTCATGGGCGACATGAGCGAAGACTGGAACTACCGCATGTTGAACCGGGCTTTCAAGCTGGTAATGAAAGGGGCAGAACTGATCGCCCTCCACAAGGGCAAGTTCTGGCAGTGGGAGGCAGGGCTACAGCTTGATATCGGCGCATTTGTCACCGGCTTAGAGTACTCCACCGACACCGAGGCCACCATCATCGGCAAGCCGTCTCCCTCCTTCTTTAAACTGGCCCTACAGGAAGTGGGTCTTTCCGCCCAGGAAGTCGCCATGGTAGGAGATGACATTAGAGCCGATGTTGAGGGCGCTCAGGGCATGGGGATGAAAGGCATTCTGGTGAAAACCGGCAAATATCGGGAAAGTCTCGCGGCTCAGTGCGGTGTTACGCCTGACGCCGTGATTGACTCAATCCGAGAAGTGCTGGACTTGATTGAGTTTTGAGTTTTGAGTTTTGAATTTTGAGTTTTGAGTTTTGAGTTTTGAATTCAAGTTAGCGCTTCACTCAACCCCTTGGCTGTTCCTCTCTCATCCCCCATTTACCAATCCTGAGGGATGTTCCCGACCTAACGCTGACGTTAGCATCATCACGATGAAGTAGGGGAACGCATGTTATGAGTACTCCAGCAGACGGCATTTTGCCAATTTTAGGATTTGGCACCTATCAGCTAAAAGGCAAAAACGCAGTAGACATGGTCACCCATGCGCTGCGGACGGGCTATCGCCACATTGACACCGCCCAGGCTTACAACAACGAAGCTGAAGTGGGGAAGGGTATTCTGCGGTCGGGTTTGCCCCGTGCCCATGTGTTTGTGACCACCAAGGTCTGGCCCGACCACTTTAGTCGCAAAGACCTCCCCAAGTCGGTGAACAAAAGCCTGAGAAAGCTCGGCACTGATTACATCGATTTATTGCTGCTCCACTGGCCTAATCCCCGCATTCCTTTAGAAGAAACTCTGGATGCCTTAATGGAAGTGAAGCAGGCGGGCAAAACTCGCCACATTGGCGTGAGCAACTTCACCACCGACCTGATGGAACAGGCGGTTGAGATCTGCGGGCAGGGGGAGTTGATGAACAATCAGGTGGAATATCACCCCTTTTTGAACCAGGAAATCGTGATTCGCAAAGCCCATAGCTTGGGGATGTCAGTTACGGCCTATCGACCCATTGGTAAGGGAAAAGTCTTTCACAATGACACCCTGACTCAGATAGCGGGGCATCATCACAAGACGGAAGCTCAGGTGGCGCTGCGGTGGATCATTCAGCAGGGCATTATCGCCATTCCTCGCTCTAGCAAGGCTGACCATGTGAGCGAGAACTTCGAGATTTTCGACTTCGAATTGTCTGCAAAAGAGATGGAGGCCATTAGCCGCCTGCGGGGCGATAATCGGTTGGTTTCCCCTAACAATCTGGCTCCTGAATGGGATCCGACGGAACCGGTTCTGGCTCACCGCTGATTCCAAAGGTTGGGTTCTTAACCCTACAGCAAGATTAGGCAGATTACCTTCCGGACGAAGAATCTGCCTCTCTTTTAGAAACGGAAGTAAACCGCCCCAATTCTGACGGTTCTCTCTCCAGGGGACAGATGAGAAGCCTTGTAACACTTCGTTACAATGAGAGCAAGCGGGTGAAGGGATGAAAAGCTTCATCCGAATTGTTCGATAACGAGGTGCCTTATGAATGGCAACTTAAGAGTTGGGAATCTATTTGGAATTCCCTTTTATGTCAATGTGTCCTGGTTTTTAGTGCTGGCCCTGGTTACCTGGGATTATGGTGGCGGTCTGGCCAACGCTTTCCCGACCCTTGGGGGCGCACTGCCCTGGGTGCTAGGCTTAGGCGCAGCATTAACCCTGTTCGCTTCGGTGCTGGCCCATGAGTTGGGGCACAGCTTTGTTGCCATGGGTCAGGGCATTAAAGTCAACTCCATCACGCTATTTCTGTTTGGTGGCCTAGCCGCTTTAGAGAAAGAGTCAGAAACCCCGGCAGGGGCTTTCTGGGTGGCCATCGCCGGTCCCCTGGTGAGCTTTGCCCTGTTTGCCCTGTTCTTCACCGCAGGTCAGGTGTTGAGCCTGAGTGGCCCCATCGGAGCTATCGTGGCGCTGCTGGCCTACATCAACCTGGCGCTGGGTGCGTTCAACCTGATTCCCGGTCTGCCCCTGGATGGCGGCAACGTGCTGAAGTCCATCGTCTGGAAAGTGACCGGTAAGCCCTATCAGGGTCTGGTGTTTGCCAGTCGGGTGGGTCAGCTAATCGGGTGGACAGCCATCGCCCTTGGGGCGGCCTCTATCTTCGGCATCACTACCTTCGGTAACGTGTGGACTCTGCTGATTGGTCTCTTCCTGCTGCAGAACGCCAACCGCACCGCCCAATTTGGCGAAATTCAGGGACGCCTGCAGGGCCTCACCGCTGCAGATGCCGTAACCAGCGATAGCCCGGTTGTAAATACGACTACGACCCTGCGCGACTTCGCCGACGATACGCTACTATCCGGCGACATCACCTGGCGTAAGTTCCTGGTTACTAATGACGAGGGTGAACTGATTGGGACTGTCCGCGTAGAGGCTCTGAAGCAGATTCCCCGTGAGCAGTGGGCCGCCATGACCGTTGATGCCATCATGGAGTCCTCCGAAACCGCTATGGATACTGTAAGTTCCGACAAGCCTCTGCTGGAAGTGATTCAGACTCTGGAAACCAAAGGGTTGCACACCCTGGCGGTTGTCCGGGAAAACGGTGCCCTGGTGGGTCTTCTGGAAAAGGCTTCGATTCAAGCCCTACTTCAGAACCGCGAGCCTCAAACGGTTTAGCCCTTAAATGAATCGGTAATATCTGAAAGCGACGATGCTGTGAGTATCGTCGCTTTTTTGTTCTCGGTTGCTACCAATCCTGGCCCAGGACAACTTTCAGGGCGAGAGTCATGATGAACAGTTCCCCTCCTCGGAGGGGTGCCCGCAGGGCGGGGTGGGTTAAATCTACGACCACAAATACCCCATTGACTACGGATAAAGCAGCTCAATGCCGGGACTAACCCACCCCTGCCCCTCCCAGGAGGGGATAGCTGCAGTGAAATCTCAACGGTCGTGCCTGATCTCGAACTCAGGTTTAACCCACCCCTGCCTCTCCAGGGAGGGGCAAGCGGTCGGGAGATTCTAGCATTCTGGCCTGATCCCCCATTCAGGCTCATCAGGTCATGACTGGGTGGGCTTCTAAACCTTATTCGGGTCCAGAAGGGGAGTTCTGCCTTAGAGCAAACTACAGATTTTGAGCTGGACCTGGTTTAGCAATTTTTGAGCGACTTGAATGCTGGATGTCTTGCCGATCAAAATACAGTTTGCCAGGAATCCTTCATAATCAAATATGGTGTTTTGACTGTTAGCCCGAAGTTTATGAAACGCTTTTGGTCTGCTCTGTTGCTGGTGCTCTTGGCAGGACTGCTATGGGTTATCCCCGGCAATCTTGCCCTGGCGCAATCTACAGATTCCAGTCGGGCAGAATTTTCAGAGCAGGACATCCAATCCATCACGGAGTTGAAGCAAAAGGCGTTTGCAGCCTCCCAGGCCGGATTTTTTGCCCAGGCTGAAGACTACTGGACTCAACTTATTGAGTACCTGCCTGATGAGGCGGCTCTGTGGAGTAACCGGGGCAATGTGCGCGTCAGTCAGAATAAGCTGACGGCAGCCCTGGCGGACTACGACGAGGCGATTCGGCTTGCCCCGGACCAGCCAGATCCTTACCTGAATCGGGGGGCTGCCCTGGAGGGAATGGGGCGATGGGAGGATGCGATCGCAGACTACACCCGGGTCCTCACCATCGACCCTGACGATGCTCCGGCCTACAACAACCGGGGCAATGCCAGAGCTGGCCTGGGCCAGTGGGAACCTGCCCTGGAGGATTATCAAAAGGCAACTGCACTGGACCCAAAATTTGCCTTTGCCCGCGTCAATGCCGCCCTGGTGGAATTTCAGCTTGGGAATGCTCAAGAAGCCATTCGCCAGTTCCGCAGCCTGACCCGCCGTTATCCAAACTTTGCCGATGCCCGCGCCGCCCTCACCGCTGCCCTCTGGTCCGAGGGCCAGGCCGGAGCCGCTGAAAGCAACTGGGTCGCTGTCGTAGGACTGGATGGCCGCTACAAAGACTTAGATTGGGTCAAAGCCGTCCGTCGCTGGCCACCGGCCATGGTAGATGCGCTGGATAGCTTTCTAAATCTTTAGCCATGGCCGGAAATATCGCCTGGCCGTCAGGGAAGATCAGCCTTAAATTACGCTTACTTATCAAAGCCGCTGAAAAGATAGAGGTTTTGAATCATATCAGGGCACCTCGATTAATTGCTTATTGAGTATTTTTAGGGCTTGAAACCATTGAATCCTCGTCGATCTTCTCAATAAGATTTGGTTTTTTCGAAGTCCCCATCAGTAGCTCATACCGCTAAACGGTTGAGCTGTAATGCCCGAACTGGCTTTACTGGGTCAGCAATTTGCTCAGAAAAACCGGCATGGGGATAGTCTTTATAGTCCCTAAAAGCCGGGTTATAAGTGGATCACAGAAACCAGCGCAGGATTTGAAACCGCAGCCAGCCATCAATGACGATTGAACTGGTAGGGTAGCCACAGGCCGGATCTTTTCCCTAGACATTAAAGATGAAATGTCCTAACGTTCTGACTGGATACAATTCCTTCATAAAAAACTGTGTTGCCAATGAACGTTGTTGCCGATAGCTCTAAACTCCAGGTTTCCGCTTCAGATAGGGCTGGAAAAGATGGGCTCAAACAAGCCGTAGTAGCTGCAGACGACAAGATTTGCTTAATTGAAGTCAAACAGATCCCTTACCTGCCTGACCAACAAGTGGAGTTGCTGCACCTACAAGCTGAAGCAGATGCGTTGTTGCTGCACCTTCAAGCTATTCAACAAAAGCGCCAGGCCCAGGGAGCCAGCATGGGATAAGAATGTAGGGAAATATGCGCCATTCTCCGCAAGATTCGCTATCGTAAGTTGAAAATGTGGGGAGTTGGTTATGGGTAAAGCAATTTCTAACCGAAAGTTATATCCAGCGTTGGCTGGGGCTGTTCTGGCAGCAATATCCTGCGGAGTGGCTTTGAAGTTAGTTCAAACTTCGTCTCAACCTGACTCTGAAGAGGTTGCCCAGGCTCCTGCTCAAGATGCTCCTGCTGAGGCCTTCGCCCCGCTCACGCCCTTCGAGTCTGGTCCTTTTTTACAAGCTTCTCCTGGGTTGCGGTTGGCCGACCCGGCCTTGCTACGGTCGACATCTCCAAATGCACGGGTCGATGTTGTAGTGGCCGGACGTTCTGACCCCTTCGCTCCGATTGTTCGTCCTAGCGCCGGGGCGGCCCGACCGCGACCAACGACTCAGCAGGCTGTAACCACTCCTCCATCTCAGGTTTCCCCGGTTCAGACTCTGCCGGTTGTGCCAGTTGCCTCCACCCAACCTTTGCCTCCGTTACCGTCCCTGTCGACCCCTGCGGTGCCGGGTAGTACCCCTCAAACTAACCAGGAAGTCGCAGTTGCGCCTGCCGTAAACCCAGTCCAACAAAGCCCTATCGACCAGATTGCCATTACGGGTGTGGCTCAAATTGGTAATGCGGTGAGCGTGATTGTGAGAGAGTCGACGGGGGCCTCCAGTCGTCATGTCAAAGTGGGTGACATGTTGGCGGGCGGTCAGGTCAGGGTGAAGTCTATCGACACCTCTTCGGCAGAGCCAGTTGTGGTACTTACCTACAATGGCCAGGACTACACGCGCACCGTGGGCAGTGGCACTCTGATCGGGTCGCTTTAAGGCTTCACTTATCACACACTCCAATCGGGTCGCTTTAAGGCTTCACCGTCACAAATCCTGGGTCTAAACGGGCTGGACGTTACCATGGGGAAGACATTCCTCAGATTTGTACCAATCGTCCAGCTTGAGACCTGACCCTTGCGACCAGGCAGAACTCCCCAGCTGGACTTGAATTGGGGCGATTTCCTCGACCGTCCAGTTGTTACTGCCACGGTCTGTGAGCCCCGGCCCGGCATGGCGGCGGGGGGCTAGGGTCTGGTTGCTGACGGATGATCCCTACCCTGCCCTAGCGCCTGAGACAGAGGCGCACCCCAAAGACCTGGAGTCCTCAGCGGAGGCGATTGCAAAGTCTGAAACGGCTGTTCGGTCCGGAAGGATGAGGTAGAGTGCTCTACAATATCCCTCAGGTTTTTTGCCTGCGATCGCAGCCCCCTACCATGCCCTTCGACTCTCTGACCCAGGTTATTCGCCAGTTTGAGCAGCAGCCCCGGTGGCGCACCCGTGGTCAGTTTCGACTGGTGCAGACAAACTGGTCTCAGATTGTTGGCCCTGCCGTCGCCTGCCATGCCCGCCCGGTGCGGCTAGAGCGTCAGATTCTGTACGTGGCGGTGACCAACCCCATGTGGGGGCAAACCCTCACCCTGGAACGCACCAACCTGCTGGCCAAATTGCAGCAGCAATTCCAGATGGAACTTAAGGATATCCGCTTCTCCAGCGGCGAATGGTATCGCCGGTCTGCCGGTGCTTCCCGTCCGGTCGAGACTGAGCAACCGCTAGCCCGACCCAAGTGGCTGCAGCACCATCCCAGCTTTGAACCCGAGGCAGTGCCACAATTTTCTCAACCCGCAGCGAAAACTGCCCTGGAAAGTTTTCAGCGGTGGGCCACCCTCAACCAACAACTCGCCCATCATCAGCCCCTCTGCCCGGCCTGTCGATGTCCCTGCCCTGAGGGAGAACTCCGCCGCTGGTCGGTATGTTGTGTCTGTGCCACCCGGAAATTCAAACCCTGATCCCGAATCCGCAACCCCATGGCGGGTCGAAAACATCCCCTACGGCAATTCAGCTTGCTCTACCATCTGCACACCAAATACCTCAGCAAATTGGGAGAGAACTACTGGTTTAACCTTTTCCACCGAAATTCCAGGGTAGAACTGGGCCAGGCTGCCCACGGGCTTGTGATCGATACCGCAGGGTACAATTTGCTCAAATCCGCTGAGGTTGGGACATACATTGAGGGCAAAGCCATGCATCGTAATCCAGCGGCTGACTTTGATACCAATGGCTGTTAGCTTGCGATGGCTGGCCAGGGCTTCATCCCACACCCAGACCCCCGTTAGACCGGGCAGACGCTCCCCCTTGACCTGGAAATGTGCCAGGGTGCGAATCATGACTTCCTCTAGCTGGCGCAGGTACCAGTGCAAGTCTTGCTGATGGTGCTTCAGGTTCAGGATCGGATAGCCCACTAACTGGCCTGGACAGTGATGGGTCACTTCGCCCCCCCGCTCAATGCGGAACAGGGGATAGGGCGGAGCCTGGGGTGAAAACTTAAGAAATTCTAGTGATGATCCCTGACCCAGGGTATAAACCGGTGGATGCTCAACAAGCAGCAATTGATCAGGACGGGATCGGGTTTTAAGCTGCTCTACCAGGGCTTTTTGCAGGTTCCACGCCTGGTCGTAGGGCATCAGCCCCAGGTCAAATACTTCACAGATTTGAGCTGATCCCTCATGGTTTTTCGCCATCGACGTCATCCGTAGAAATACCCCAAAACCGCCTCACTAGCCCAATTTCGGGGATTTAGCAATCAAGAATTATCACACCATGCAAAGGATTCTAACGGACGGTGTTGTCCACAATACAAGGTGCTACGGTGAAGACATAAGCCGACGTTTCAAGGAGTCCGCTTTATGAAGCTGGTTATCCAAGGCAAGAATATCGAAATCACTGATGCAATTCGCGACTATGTAGAACAAAAAATTCTCAAGGCTGTCAGTCACTTCAAACATCTGACCAACGAAGTTGATGTCAACTTATCCGTCGCCAAGAACCCTCGCATTAGCTCTAAACAGTCTGCCGAGGTCACGCTGTATGTAGATGGAGCCGTCGTCAGAGCAGAAGAAAGCAGCGAAAACCTCTATGCCAGCATCGATCTTGTCGCTAACAAAATTAGCCGACAGCTTCGTAAGTACAAAGAAAAGCGCAATAACCGCAAGCACTCCTCACCGGTTAAGGCTACCGAGGCCTATCTGAATCAGCCTCCCTCAACCGACGTGTCTCAAGTGTTGAACAACAACGAGCCTCAGCTCCCCGAGGGGGTTCTACGGTCTAAGTACTTTGCCATGCCTCCCATGTCGGTGGCCGAGGCCCTTGAGCAACTGGTCCTGATCGACCACGATTTCTACGTTTTTCTAAATGAAGCAACCGATGAAATCAACGTTGTCTACGAGCGCAACCACGGGGGATATGGTCTAATTCAACCCCGCCGCACCGTGAGCCATCAAAACAACGGCCACACAGATACCACCGTTGACCGTGAACGAGTGACCTCCTAATGAGTCAAGGTAAGCAGGTCTAGCGGGTTGAGCTGCCCGGATGCTATCAATCCGGGCGGCTCAGCGGGGATCGTGCTATGCCTGGCGAGAACACCGTCAAATGCCCTGGAAAATTTCCGGGGCATTTGCCGTTAGGGCAGCGGCCCATGTTTAAGCACAAGGCTCGGGGGGATTCCCGCAGATCGTCTAGCGTGCTGCCGGGCTCATGTCCAGCATAGACTCTACGCCACCTTCAGCCTCCAGGATATACAGGTCATCACAGCCGCCGATGTGATGTCCGTTGATGAAGATTTGGGGCAGCGAGCGGCGACCATTTGCCCGTTCGGCCATGTCATCGCGGGCGTCTTCGTCGCCATCGATGCAGTACTCCGTGTAGTCAATATTTTTGCGATCTAGCAGCGCTTTGGCCCGAATACAGAAAGGGCAGCGGCTCCAGGTGTAGATTTCAACCTTAGGTGTCATGGATTGGCCTCGCGAACAGCGTCAAATTCCAAATCCAGATAAAACCTAGAGGTTGGCCAAAGGCAAAACCTCCCTTCTGGACTTGGATAAGATTTATTTCGTTATATTCTAACGGCCCTACCCGCCGAAAACGGTGATTGCACTACAATTTCGGGCTAAAGGATGATTAATCGTGCCTTCACAACACGATTGACCTGAGTTTATACCAAGTCCAGATCGAAACCTGTAGCTTGCCCTCCGGCAAAACTCCACTTCTGGACTTGGACAAGGTTTATGAGTCCATCGAGCGACATAACATCGAGCGACATAACATCGAGCGACATAACGCTACATAACAAGGTGCTTGCGGTCGTGACCAGAATCCGGGGTGCTTTGGCCAGTCACATATAGTTTGTTCTCGACCAGGCAGAACGCCGGGATCGATCCCGGCGTTCTGCTTCATATGTTGGCTTCCTCAGGCACTCTTCAGGGCCTGGGCGATCGCATCCACCACCCGCGACACTTCCGTTACTTCCAGGCCATTCACCTTCACCGCCTGGCTCTTGGGCACAATGGCTCGCTTAAAGCCCAGCTTCGAGGCTTCCTTGAGGCGCAGTTCCAGCTGGGAGATGGGGCGCACCTGCCCCCCCAGACCGACTTCCCCGATCAGCACCAGTTCGGGGTCCACCAACCGGTCGCGAAAGCTGGCCGCAATGGCGATGGCCATACCTAAATCGGCGGCGGGTTCCGCCACATTGAGCCCACCGGATGATGCCACGTAAGCATCCAGTTTAGAGAGGGGAATACCCACCCGCTTTTCAAGCACCGCCAGAATTTGCAGCAGCCGGTTGAACTCAATACCCGTGGTTGAGCGGCGGGGAGAACTGTAGCTGGTGGGGCTAACCAGGGCCTGCAGTTCCACCAGTAAAGGACGGGTGCCCTCACAGGCGACAATGGTGGCAATGCCGGGCACCTGCTCATCCCGGTTACTGAGGAACAGGGCCGAAGGATTGCTGATTTGCTCCAGGCCCCGATCCACCATTTCAAACACCCCCAGTTCGTGGGTGGCCCCAAACCGGTTTTTGACAGACCGCAGCAGGCGGTGGCTGGCGAAGCGGTCGCCCTCAAAGTAAAGCACGGTATCCACCAGGTGCTCAAGGACTTTTGGCCCTGCGATCGCCCCCTCTTTGGTGACATGACCCACAATGAACAACGATATGTCGGCCCGTTTGGCCAGCTGCATCAGGGCCGAGGTGCATTCTCGCACCTGGGAGACCGAGCCGGGAGCCGACGTTAGAGCACCATAGTAAAGAGCCTGAATACTGTCGATAATGGCCACCTTCGGCTGCAGAGACTCTAGCTCCAGCAACACCGTTTCCAAATCGGTTTCTGGCAGCAGGAACAGTTGTTGAGGCAGGGTGGCCACCGTGCTTGCGGATGCCGCCTTAGCCTGGCGTTTGCGACCATTGGCGGTAGCATCAGAGGCATCAGATACATCCTGCGCCGCCTCCGTCCCGGCGGGGGGATGGGCCAGCCGTTGGGAGCGCAGTTTGACCTGTTGACCCGATTCTTCGGCACACACATACAGCACCCGCTGCTGGGTTGAGAGCTGGTGAGCCACCTGCAGCAGCAGGGTAGATTTACCAATGCCCGGATCTCCCCCCAGCAGCACCAGAGACCCCGGCACAATGCCGCCCCCCAGCACCCGATCAAGTTCTGTATAACCAGACGGTAGCCGCATCTGGGGGTGATCTTCGATTTGATTTAAGGTCATTGCCAGCCGGGGCTTGCTGGTTGCTGTCTGGGAGCTACTGTCCCGGCTGCGGGAGGCGGTAGACAGACGGGCAATTTTCGCTTCTTTTTGGGGCGCAACCTGCTCTACCAGAGAATTCCAACTGTTGCACACAGTACAGCGACCATAGTACTGAGACGACTCGGCCCCGCATTGGTTACAGACAAAGAAGGTACGCGATTTTGGCATAGACCGACCTCAGGTTCAGCGACAGCAACATCAATCCAGGAAAACGATCCTAGTGAATGTCTAGACATGGAACGAAATGCCTGTTTTTTTGGCAGCAGGTATTCAAGCCAGGGGAAAGACAACCTGGGACACCCCCATGGGGGAGGTGAAATTTCGTCAACTCGAGCGTAATAAACCTTAAAAAACCTTGAAAAGCAGATGTTTCGTTGAATAACCGTGAATCAATAGCAAGTACAATAGCGGTTGCCCCAATATGAAATTTTCATACCTTAACCCTTCTCTAGGATATAAACCCTGCCCAAGTTCAACAGTGGAGTTGAGCCCACCGGAAAGCTCCAGATCGTGAGCTGGACTTGGTAGCAGCGCAGATGCCTAAAGTGCTCGTTTCGGCTCAGATCTAGGCGGCGCTGAACAGAGAGATGATGGAAAAGAAGGAAATAAATTTATACAATGTGTCGTCTTGATAAGGAGCGCTAAGGACGTTGGAAAACCATAAGGAAAAAATTCTAGTCGTCGACGACGAAGCCAGTATTCGGCGAATTCTTGAGACTCGCCTCTCCATGATTGGCTACGACGTGGTCACCGCAGCTGACGGCGAAGAAGCCCTGGAAACCTTTCGCGATTCTGCTCCAGACCTGGTGGTGCTGGACGTCATGATGCCCAAGCTCGATGGCTACGGCGTTTGTCAGGAACTCCGCAAAGAATCCGACATTCCGATCATTATGTTGACGGCCCTGGGCGATGTTGCCGACCGCATTACCGGGCTGGAGCTGGGGGCCGACGACTACGTGGTCAAGCCCTTCTCCCCGAAAGAGTTGGAGGCTCGTATCCGCTCTGTGCTACGGCGGGTCGATAAAACCGGCATGTCCGGCATCCCTAGCTCTGGGGTAATTTCGGTCAACGCCATTCGCATCGACACTAACAAGCGCCAGGTGTACAAAGGAGACGAGCGGATTCGGCTGACCGGCATGGAATTTAGCCTGCTAGAGCTACTGGTGAGTCGGTCGGGTGAACCGTTTTCTCGCTCTGAAATTTTGCAAGAGGTCTGGGGCTACACCCCAGAGCGCCATGTAGATACTCGGGTAGTCGATGTCCACATTTCCCGCCTCCGGGCCAAGCTTGAAGAAGACCCCAGCAATCCGGAGCTGATTCTCACCGCTCGGGGAACGGGCTATTTGTTCCAGCGGATTGTGGAACCTGGGGAAGAGTAGTCTGCTAAAATTTCTTAAGGTTTTTACAGATTTAGCAGATGGGTTCAAACCGGGCACGCATTGCTGTTGACGCCATGGGGGGGGATTATGCGCCCGCTGAAATTGTTGCTGGGGCCATTAGAGCCAGGGCTGAACTAGACGCTGAAATCATCCTCGTCGGTGAAGTCGATGGGATTCAGCAGGCTATTGGCAGCCCTGAGCAGCTTCAGGGCATTGAGGTAGTCGCCTCTGAGGGCAGCATCGAAATGCACGAAGAGCCCCTGAGCGCACTCCGTAAAAAGCCTGCCGCCTCTATTAATGTGGCGATGGACTTGGTCAAGCAGAACAAGGCCGATGCCGTGGTTTCTGCCGGGCATTCAGGCGCGGCGATGGCAGCGGCCCTGCTGCGGTTAGGGCGGCTCAAGGGCATTGACCGCCCGGCCATTGGGGCCGTATTTCCGACGGTGGTCGCTAACAAGTCGGTGCTGATTTTAGATGTGGGGGCTAACGTCGATTGCCGACCCAAATTCTTAGAACAGTTCGCCATGATGGGTACCATCTATTCCCGCTATGTGCTGGGCATCGAGAAGCCTCAAGTGGGGCTGCTCAACATTGGCGAAGAACCGTCTAAGGGCAATGACCTGGCGATTCGGGCCCATCAGCTCCTGGCTGAGAATCCCAACATTCCCTTCGCTGGCAATGCCGAAGGTCGTGACGTGCTCTCCGGGCATTTCGATGTGGTGGTTTGCGACGGCTTCATTGGCAACGTCTTACTGAAGTTTGCAGAGGCTGTGGGAGAATCAGTCTTGCAAATTCTGCGGGAAGAACTGCCCATGGGGCTGAGGGGTAAAGTAGGGGCTTCGATTTTGAAACCCAACCTGCGGCGCATCAAGCAGCGGGTTGATCACGCTGAGCATGGTGGTGGGCTGTTACTGGGGGTGGCCGGTGTTACGGTAATTAGCCACGGTAGCTCCCAGGCTCCTTCAATTTTTAACGCCATTCGGTTGGCGAAAGAGGCGGTAGACAACGACGTACTGGACCGAATTCAGGCCCAGTATCGCAAGGTCGCCATGCCCGCAGCAGACGGAGAATAACCTGTGAAACAACTTTTGCCTGGAGTCTCGGTGGTAGGCAGTGGTTCAGCCTGCGTATCGGCAACCCTGACCAACGATGATTTAAGCCAGCTGGTGGATACTTCCGACGAATGGATCGCAACCCGCACGGGCATTCGTCAGCGCCATATCGCTGGCCCGGCAGACTCTCTCGGTTCTCTGGCGGCTGACGCGGCCAGACAGGCCCTGGCGATGGCAGAGATGGATGCCTTCGACCTGCAGCTCATTTTACTGGCCACCTCCACCCCCGATGATTTGTTCGGCAGCGCCTGTCAGGTGCAGGCGGCAATTGGAGCCAAACATGCCGTTGCCTTTGATCTGACGGCGGCCTGTTCGGGCTTTGTTTTTGCCCTGGTAACGGCTGCTCAGTACATTCGCACAGGTGCGTTTGAGAATGTGCTGGTGATTGGAGCCGATGTGCTCTCCCGCTGGACAGACTGGGAAGATCGCAGCACCTGCGTACTGTTTGGGGACGGTGCCGGGGCAGTGGTTCTCAAAGCCTGCCAGCGCGATCGGCTCCTGGGCTTTGCCCTCTGCAGCGATGGCTCCATGAACGGTTGTCTGAGGCTTCCCTACCAGCCCATCGCTGCTCCGCTCATGGGGGCAACCACCGTACAGAAGGGAACGTTCCATCCCATCACTATGAATGGTCGGGAAGTCTACAAGTTCGCCGTTAACCGGGTGCCAGAGGTCATCGAAAAAGCCCTGTTTCGGGCTGAGCTGACGGCTGACGATATTGACTGGTTGGTACTGCACCAGGCTAACCAGCGCATTTTAGATGCCGTCGCCGATCGGCTAGGGGTGCCCTCCGAGCGGGTCGTCAGCAACATGACCAACCACGGGAATACTTCTGCGGCCTCCATTCCCCTGGCTCTGGATGATGTGGTGCGGGCAGGTCAGGTAGAGTCTGGGGACGTCATTGCCACTGCCGGGTTCGGTGCCGGGTTAACCTGGGGTTCTGCCATCTTTCAGTGGGGCTAACCCTTGAATAACCGGCATGGATGGTACAGATCTCGATGCTGCGGGAGCAGGGGGCTGCCTGGTATCCGGGTTCATAAGTCATGCAATCGGTATTGCTTTCCTGCCCCCGCCTGGGGATATTGCAGAATGGATAACGCTTTGGACTAACCCTATACCAGGTCCAGACGTGGAGTTTTGCCTCGGGGAAAGCTACGGTTTTCGAGCTGGACCTGGTATAGGGTGCCTGACCTGTTCAAAACCGGGGGGCAGGTGTTAGTGACGAACATTCTGTGAGACAGTATTTGAGTGGTTCTGTCCGGGGTGGTTTTGGTGAAGGGCCGCAGTCTTTGGGCTGGGCTAGAAACGACCTGTTCGCTGACTACGGCAGAACAATTGAGTTATGAGAGGTGTTTACAATGCCAAGCGCCGCTTGGGTTTTTCCAGGACAGGGCTCTCAGGCCATAGGCATGGGTACAGACCTGGTTGATCTTCCCCTGGCCCGGGAGCGATTTGCCCAGGCCGAGCGGGTGCTGGGGTGGTCGGTGCTGGATCTGGTGCAGCAGGAAGACGATAAGGTGTCAAACACCCTCTACACCCAGCCCTGTCTCTACGTGGTAGAGAGTACTTTAGCGGATGTGCTGCGCCAGCATGGGCAGCAGCCCCAGGTGGTAGCTGGCCATAGCCTGGGAGAATACGTGGCGCTTTATGCTGCCGGAGTGTTTGATTTTGAAACCGGCTTGAAGCTGGTGAAGCGTCGGGCAGAGCTCATGTCCCAGGCCTCGGACGGCATAATGGCCGCTCTGCTGGGGTTTGATCGGGATGAACTGATGGCCAAGCTGGAAGCAACCCCGGATGTGGTGCTGGCCAACGACAACAACCCCGGCCAAGTGGTGATTTCGGGCACTCCGGCGGCGGTGACTGCCGTAATGGATGGGGTGAAATCTAAACGAGCCGTGAAGCTGAATGTGAGTGGTGCATTCCACTCCCCCTGGATGGCCGATGCCGCAGATCTCTTTCGGACAGAGCTGGACCCGGTAGAGTTTCAGTCCGCCCAGGTGCCGGTACTGTCTAATGTAGACCCGACCCCTGCCAGCGCTGGCGAGACGCTGAAGCATCGCTTAGTGCAGCAAATGACCGGGTCGGTGCGCTGGCGAGAAATTACCCTGGCTTTACCGGATCAGGGCATTGATACCGTGGTGGAAGTGGGGCCGGGCAACGTGCTGACCGGCCTGATCAAACGCACGGTGCGAGACCTAAAGCTGGTAAATGTGGGTAATCTAGATCAGCTACAGTCTTACGTTGGCTAAGGGAACTCAACCATGGCTCGCGATCGCGAACCTGCCATTAACCTGTTCTGGTACTACCTGTTCAAGTTCACGGTGGTGAACCCCATGCTGCGGCTCTATTTTAGGGGCCGCATTTATGGTACAGCCAAGGTACCAAAATCAGGCCCGTTAATTGTGGTTGCCAACCACTCCAGCGACTTCGATCCACCCATTCTCTCCTGTGCGGTGCGGCGTCCGGTGTCGTATATGGCCAAAGAAGAGTTATTTAAGGTGCCTGTACTAAAACAGGCGATTCGCTGGTACGGAGCCTATCCGGTGAAGCGGGGCAGCGCCGACCGTAGCGCCATTCGCGAAGCCCTGAATCAGCTTGATCAGGGCTGGGCTGTGGGCATTTTTCTGCAGGGCACCCGCACCCCAGATGGCCGCATTCCCGACCCCAAAATTGGAGCAGCCCTGATTGCTGCCAAAGCCCAGGTGCCGTTGTTACCCGTGAGTCTGTGGGGTACCCAGCATATTTTCGTCAAAGGCTCGCCCATACCCCGACCGGTTCCTTTAACTATTCGCATTGGGGAGCCGATTGCCCCCCCCGTGTCAAAGGACCGGCAGGAATTAGCCGCGATTACGACCCAATGTGCCAACGCCATCCACGAACTGCATGACCTGGGGCGATGACCTGCTCGCAGCATAGTCCCAGGTCATCCCTGTCCAGGTTTTGCCTCTGTTTCGCAGGAGCAGAACGCTGCCCCCCATCGCTAATCTCCCAGAGGGAGCAGCAAATCCGGAGCTTTTAAAGGGGTGCATCCCAGTTTTGCACGTCTGCCCTCATCCCCCAACCCCTGCTGCTTCGCACGGTCTCAGACCTACGCGCGTCCTATGTCCTTCGGACAGCAAGCAACGGCCTACTCCCAAAATGGGAGAAGGGGAGCCGGAGTCAAAGTTCCTCTCCCGCTCTGGGAGAGGGATTTAGGGTGAGGGCTGCAAAACTGGGATGCACTCTTTCAAAGTCCCTCTCCCGAGCCTGGGAAAAGAACTTAGGGTGAGGGCAAAATCTCGATATTTGGGGAGAATTTTGAGTTGAAAAACGTTGAATATTTTTCCCAAAAGAAAAGACCATCCTGCGGGAAGTGGACCAAAACTGTCTACTGATCCCTTGATTCCTACCCCTCGCTGAAGTAAAGTCGTGAGCAGTTTTACTCCCGAGTTCACTGAGCGCCATGAGCACTTACAGCATTTTTACGTCCGAGTCGGTGTCAGAAGGCCATCCCGATAAAATGGCTGACCAAATTTCAGATGCGGTTTTAGATGCCATTCTGGGGCAAGATGTGAATGCCAGGGTGGCTGTAGAAACCATGGTCAAAACCGGGATGGCAATTATTGCCGGAGAGGTGCGCACCAGCACCTACGTCGACCTGGAAGACATTGTTCGCCATGTCATTTTAGATATTGGCTATGACAGCTCAGAAGTCGGATTTGACGGCGCATCCTGTGCAGTGCTGAATGCTATCGGTAAACAGTCCTCTGACATTGCCATGGGGGTTGACGAGGCGGCTAACAAAGACCTGGGAGCAGGCGACCAGGGGCTGATGTTTGGCTACGCCACTAACGAAACCGAATCTTTGATGCCCGCTCCCATCTACTACTCCCATCGCTTAGTAGAACGGCAGGCTTACCTACGGAAAAATCATGTGTTGCCCTGGCTGCGCCCCGATGCCAAAAGCCAGGTCACGCTCCGCTATGAACATCAGAAACCCGTAGCTGTAGATGCGGTGGTGCTCTCGACCCAACACAACCCCGACATCTCCCAGGGCGATATTCGCGAAGCGGTGATGGAAGAAATCATCAAGCATGTCTTACCCAACGAATGGCTCCACGCTGGCACCCAGTACCACATCAACCCTACGGGTCAGTTTATTATCGGTGGCCCTGTAGGCGATTGCGGCCTGACCGGTCGCAAAATCATTGTAGATACCTACGGTGGTATGGCCCGTCACGGGGGGGGGGCCTTCTCTGGTAAAGACCCCTCCAAGGTAGACCGCTCCGCTGCCTATGCCGGACGTTATGTAGCTAAAAATATCGTTGCCGCCGGGCTGGCCGAGCGCTGCGAAATTCAGGTTTCCTACGCCATTGGTGTAGCAGAACCTACCTCCATTTCAGTCAATACCTTTGGTACCGGCAAGGTGTCGGATGACACCATCGTTGCTGTGGTCCGCGAGAACTTTGACCTGCGCCCCCAGGGGTTGATTGACATGCTAAACCTGCGTCGACCCATCTACCGCCAAACCGCTGCCTACGGACATTTTGGCCGAGAACTGCCGGATTTCACCTGGGAAAAGACGGATAGGGCTGAAGTCCTGAGGGCGGCCCTTTAGGGCCAGGGTGCTGGGGATCGGGTGCCGGGTGCCGGGCGTTAGATAGTGGGGGCTGGGGGCTGGGGATCGGGTGTTGGGTTATGCCTCAGACCAGTTTCCCAGCCCCTGAGAGCTGACATCCAATACCGTTCCCCCTTCCAAACACCTACCCTTCCTCAGAAACATAGACTACCTTTTAATTAAGACAATCCAAGGGAAACACGCTAATGACAGCTACTGTACTGAAAAAAGACTATAAGGTCGCCGATATTTCCCTGGCCGATTGGGGCCGTAAGGAAATTGCCATTGCCGAGAGCGAAATGCCTGCTCTCATGGCAATTCGGGCCAAATATCGAGATGCCAAGCCCCTGCAGGGAGCCAGAATTATCGGCTGCATTCACATGACCATTCAAACCGCAGTGTTGATCGAAACGCTGCAGGAGTTGGGGGCTCAAGTGCGGTGGTCATCTTGCAATATTTTTTCTACTCAAGACCATGCGGCGGCGGCGATTGCGGCGGCGGGTACCCCCGTGTTTGCCTGGAAGGGCGAAACCGAAGAAGAGTACTGGTGGTGCCTGGAGCAAACCTGCCGTACCCCCGATGGTGAGCTGTGGGATGCCAACATGATTCTGGATGACGGCGGCGACCTCACCGGCTACATCCACGAAAAGTATCCCCACATGCTGGATCAGATCCATGGCGTGACGGAAGAAACCACCACCGGGGTCCATCGCCTGATAGAGATGTGTGCCGAAGGTAGCCTGAAGGTACCGGCCATTAACGTTAACGACTCCATTACCAAAGCGAAAAACGATAACAAGTATGGCTGCCGTCACAGCCTCAACGATGCCATCAAGCGTGGTGTCGATCACCTGATGGCGGGTAAGAAGGCGCTGGTCATTGGCTATGGCGATGTGGGCAAAGGTTCTGCCGCCTCCCTGCGCCAGGAGGGCATGATTGTCAAAATCGCTGAGGTTGACCCCATCTGCGCCATGCAGGCCTGTATGGATGGCTACGAAGTAGTTTCCCCCTACATCAACGGCATCAACGACGGTACCGCCAGTTGCATCAACCGTGACCTGCTGGCCCATACCGATTTGCTGGTCACCGCAACGGGCAATACCAACGTGTGTGATGCCCCCATGCTGACCGCATTAAAGCCAGGGGCCGTGGTATGCAACATCGGCCACTTTGACAACGAAATCGACACTGGCTTCATGCGTCGTGAATGGCGCTGGGAAGAAGTCAAACCCCAGGTGCATCAGGTGTACCGCAGCGACGATGCCCAGGATTATTTAATCCTGCTGTCGGAAGGGCGTCTGGTCAACCTGGGTAACGCCACCGGCCACCCCTCCCGAATTATGGATGGGTCCTTTGCCAACCAGGTGCTGGCCCAGATGCACCTGTTTGAGCAGAAGTTTGCCGACTTACCCGCTGGCGAAAAAGCCGCTGCCATAACGGTACAGGTGCTGCCCAAGCATCTGGATGAGGAAGTAGCCCGTTACATGGTGCAGGGCTTCGGCGGAGTCATCACCAAACTCACTCCGGCCCAGGCCAAGTACATTAACGTGCCCGTAGAGGGTCCGTTTAAGCCCGACAGCTACAAATACTAAGGAATGGGGATTCAATAACGTGGGATAGCCGTCCCGGCTGTCCAAGAGCAGGCAGGATGCCTGCCCGATAAGGCCTGGATGTTTCGATTTCCAGTCCTAAGTGAGCCATCTGCTCACACCAATGCCCACGGAATCAGCCTATGGTTCTGTGGGCGTTTTTATGGCGTTTTTGTGTTTTAAACCTTGTCCAAGTCCAGAAGTGGAGTTTTGCCTCAGGAGAATTCCTGAAAAGAAAATACCACCGAGTCGGAGCGCAGGGCCTGCGCCCTTTGGCAGGGCCTCACAAAACAGCTAATTTGGTTTCAAGAGATCCCCTTAGGGAAAACTACAGATTTCGAGCCGGACTTGGTATAAATCATCTGCAGTCGTCGCAATTTCTCACCCTGGAGCTGGTGGTTAATCAGGTGCTAAATCCCAGGGGAGGAGGCTGAAAGAGTAGCTGAAATTCTCCAGACCCCTTATCTTGAGAGAGACGACTACTTGTGATCAGCCATCTCAAAATGCCTGGAATCTCGGCCTTTACTCAGAACCTTTTCCCCAGGGTTAAGCGTAGTTTCGCGGCTTTAGGAATTGGACTACTCGTCCTCTCTCTCTGCGCTTGCAATACGGTACTGCCCAGCACAAGTGTTGCTTACAAAAACACACCTCCCAGTCAAGACGGCATTGGTAGAGTCTACCTGGGTCGCGAAATCGCGCGGACTATGGGTCACGAAGGAGCGGCCTGGCTCGACCGCCCGAGCCGAACCCTGCAGGAGCGACCGATAGCCGCCATTGACGCCCTGGAGATTCACCCTGGCGATGTTGTGGCTGACATTGGTGCCGGGTCGGGCTATTTTGTCACTCGCATTGCGTCCCGAGTCGATCAGGGCAAAGTTCTGGCGGTAGATATCCAGCCTGAGATGCTGGACCTGATTCAGCAAAAACTTGCAGAGCAAAATCTGGACAATGTTGAACTGGTGCTGAGCCAGCTCGACTCGCCCCGTTTAAAACCCAATTCCGTAGACCTGGCCCTAATGGTCGATGCGTACCACGAATTTGCTTATCCCTACGAAATGATGCAGGGCATTGTCAATGCTCTCAAACCGGGTGGCAGGGTGGTGTTAGCTGAGTATCGGGCCGAAAATCCTTTGATTATGATCAAGCGCCTCCACAAAATGAGCGAGGCCCAGGTTAAGCGAGAAATGGCGGTGGTGGGCCTGGAGTGGCTCAAAACCGAGGAAATCCTGCCCCAGCAGCATCTGCTGTTTTTCCAAAAACCCGCCTGACCTGCTTAAACGCCCACAAAATGAGACAATAATCAGCGGTGCTCATACGCCCCGACCTGCTGATGTTCAAGGAATGACCCCATGCTTAAGCGTCTGGCAACAGTGCTTCTGATCGTTTTTGCGCTCACCCTCCAAAGCTGCGTTGGTGGGGGAACGGCATTTCAGAGCTATGCAGACCAGTACGAAGGCTATGAGTTTGTCTATCCGACGGGTTGGGTCGAAGTGCAGGTGCCCGGTTCAGCAGATGTTGTGTTCCATGACATCGTGAATGAAACCGAAAACGTTAGCGTGGTTATCAGCGAGGTACCCGAAGGCAAGACGTTGGAAGACTTGGGTACCCCGACAGATGTGGGTTACAAGCTTTCTAAAAGCTTTAACGTGATCGCCGCAGGGGAAAGCGATGTGGAACTAGTCAGCGCCCAGCGCATCGACACCCCCGATAGCAAGACCTATTACATCCTTGAATATGTCGCCGATTTACCCTCCGGCATTCGCCACAACCTGGCCAGCGCCATCGTCCGCCGGGGCAAGCTGTTCACCTTCAACGCCTCTACCCGCGAAGACCGCTGGGAAAAGGTGAAAGACATGATGAAACAGTCTGTTGCCTCCTTTAAGGTCTACTAATAAGGTCTACTAACTGACGCCTCATCCACCTGCAGGGCTCTTGACTCAACTCCATCAATCAGGGTGGGCAGTGCCCACCATCTCCCCAGGCAGTAATCATGGCTTCCCAACCAGCGCCCCAATTTGTCCTGGCGTCGGCTTCAAAAGCCCGACGTCTTCTCCTGGTCTCTGCCGGGATTCATCCCTTTGTTTATCCCAGCAAGTTTGACGAAGACCAGATCGAACTTACCACTCCCCCTGAGTATGTAACCACCCTGGCCCGTTGCAAAGCCGAGACCGTTGCCCCCCAGTTTGCCAATGGCCTGGTCCTGGGTTGTGATTCGGTGCTGGTGCTCCAGGGTGAAATCTACGGCAAACCCGAAAATCGTGATGATGCGATTGCCCGCTGGCAGGCCATGCGCGGCGAAGTGGGAGAACTCTACACTGGCCATACCCTAATTTCCCCCAAGGGCATTACCCTGACCCGTTGTGCCATGACTCGGGTTTACTTTGCCGACCCTGACGATGCCACTATTGAAGCCTATGTTGACTCGGGCGAACCCCTCAATTGTGCAGGAGCCTTCGCCATTGATGGTCGTGGAGGGCTGTTGGTGGAAAAGCTGGAAGGCTGCCACACCAACGTGATTGGCCTGAGCCTGCCCCTCCTGCGAAGGATGCTGGAAGAGTTGGGGTATCGAGTCACTGACTTCTGGTAACGGGTTCAGAAGATCGATGCCTAAGGTGGTCTCTGAAAAAGATTTTACCGAGTCTTGCGCATCAGCTGTAAGGGCGAAGCATCTGGTAAGAAATTGGCGTGACTGCTCCCATGGTTTCTGCCCAGATGCTTCGCCCCTCCGGTTGGTCTTTTCTTTCTCAGAAATCTCCTAAACAGGCCCCTGCGGGCCTGAGCCCATGTAGAGTTAGCCAGATACGGTGAACTCTAGATAAATTTCGGTAGGATTCCAAACCATCCTCAGGTTTTCTTGGAAAAATTAGAGATGGATAAGTCTCTTTTTTGCTCTAGAGCCTGAGGTCGCCATGGTGCGTGACACAATCAAGTCTCCCTTATGGTGGAGCATTGGCAGTGTTGGGGTGATTGCGGTTAGCGTAGTGACCTTATCTTACTGGCATCACTATCAGGAGCAGGCAGTAGCTCAGACGGGGGCGATGCCGGTCAGGGCAGTTACCCCTCTGAACGGTTTTGCTCCGACGGCAACCGACCCCTGGGAACGAGCCCTGGAATTTGGCTGGGCCGCCGCCGTCGCGACCCAAACGGCAGAAACCGAGACCGAATGGCGGCGGGTAGGCGATCTGTGGATGCAGGCCATCGTTGAGTTGGAGCGGGTCTCCCAAACCTCCCCTCAAAAGGTAAAGACTCGGGCTAAGGTGCAGCAATATCTGGCCAATTTTGAGTATGCCAAATCAGAACAGACTAAGGCCAGATTGTCAGATTTTGAGCCTTAAATCGGCGATTAGCGTCTAACATTTGGTATTGCCGTAGCTTTGGGCACAATGCTCGATTAGCGTCGGGTACATTCACGCCATAGGCTGGGCCAGCTCACGCTCTAATGTTTCTAAGACCAAACTCCACTTCTGGACTTGCCAAGGTGAATAAACGCATTGATCGCATCTCTTCTATTTGTTGAAACAGCCTGAGGTTCTCATCGTGTTTACGGACATTAAGAAATCTCCAATTTTGCTGAGTATCGGAGGGGTAGGGCTAATGGCCAGTGGAGTGGTCGCCTTTGCTTACTGGAACCAGCAGCAGCAAGGGGGATCTCCGGCGGCGGCCCTATCTGCCGAGGTCACCCAGTTCACCCCTAAAGCAAAAGATCCCTGGGGGCGAGCCATAGAATTTGGTTGGGAAGCCGCCGTCGTCACCCAAACAGCAACAACAGAGGTCGAGTGGCAATGGGTGAGCGAACTGTGGGTGCAGGCCATTGCCGAACTAAAGCAGGTGCCTGGCGATTCTCCCCAGTGGGCAGAGGCCCAGGCCAAGTCACAAGAATATGCAGCCAACCTGAGCTATGCCCAGACCGCCAGAGCTCAAGCCAGCGTGCGAGAGCTTGAGCGGGTGAGCCAACTTTCTGCCACCAGGCTCAAAACCATTCTGGCGGATGGGCCCATGCAGGTGAGGTTCTCAACCACCACCGTCCATGGCGAACCGATTGCCTTTGGCACCGCCGTGGATGGCGACACCCAGGTAGAACTCATTGGTGCCGATGAAGATTTGCTGCAGGTCAACCTTGTACTCCCTAAGCCTCAAAATGCCTCCCTGCTGACCACAACAAATGTGGCCTATGCCAGCCATTTACTCAGCGCCACGGTCCCTATTCAGCAACCCCAACAATGGCTAACCAGTAGTCTTAAGCAGTTAGAAGCCACCCCCGACCAAACCATTCGACAGAATTTTGGCGCTTTTCAGGTAAAAATTAGTCAGGATTCTTCCGGAACGGGGGTATTGGTCGCCATCGCTCCGCTTCAGAGCCGTTAATCGGCATAAAGCGATCACACTACGCTACCCCGACTGCCACCCAACCCCCTGCGCCCAGTGGAAAATTTTGCAGCCTCAGGCCTCAACCCCTGGGGAGTTGTCATTCATTGCGCTGATTGGGGACTGCTCTGCTCCGTCCCGAAACCGATTCCATAGAGGCCAGTACGGCTTCCTGGGCCGCCAAAATGTCTCGTTCTTCGCCGCCCAGATAAAGACGACCAAAACTCCCTACGGAGCTAATTTGCAGGATGTTGATCAGCGCCGCTTTTTCCGCCTCATTGGCAGCCAGAGAGGCATAGGCGGCAGGTTCTACCTCAAACACATACAGAGTTTGGCCAGCAACAATCATGTTGCCTCGGCGGCTACGGTTGATGAGCTGGACGTGATGGGGGTCTAAATTGCGAATCACCTGGCTGGAAATAACACGGGGCTTGAGTCGCTCTCGATAGTGGACCCCCAGGGCATCCAGCATGGCCCCACCGGAGGCGTGGACTTCTCCCTGCTTGCTGGCGTGAATTTCGAGCAGCCCGTAAAGCCGCTCGACGATGAGCGTACCGGGGCGAACCACGGCAGCCTTGAGGCCAATGTCCAGAATGCGGTTGATCTCAATACCGGGAGAAATCTCAATCCACAGCGACGCATCCCCCGGTAGCGGTAGAAAACCGACCGAGACGGTACCCATATAAGCGGCATGCTGCGGCTGCAGGTTGTCAATGTATACGTAGCTGCGAAGATCAACGCCCAAGATGTTTTCCTATTTTGTTCCCCTGGTAGTATACCGGGATGGGGGAGCGCTAAACCCCGACCGCCACCCGTTCCGACGGATGCCAGCCCAGCGGATTGGCCTTTGCTTTTGCCTGGGCGGGCCGGTTTGCGGCCACAAACTGGATACTGCGTTCCGTGGGCCAGCGGGTGCGCCCCAACTGTTCATAGAGCTGGGTGCCTGAAACCGTCAGGATATCCTGATTGGCCTGCACCTCTGCCGCCATTTCTCTAGCAATGGCGGTTTCATCCCCAGTCTGAGTCCAGTACAGGGGCTTTACGCCCAACCGAGCCCGCACCGGGGTAAAGCACCCTTACTCACCCCCTTACTCACCAAAGTCGTACTGTCGCAAAATAGCTTTAACGGTCTCGTCGCTGGTTTGGTCAAATTTGTCATACCAGAGGCTAATGGACTGCAGCCGCTCGGGCGCAACCAGACAAACCACATCGCTGACGTCCTGCCGCAGCTGATCAAGCACCGTCGGGTGGGCAACGGGCACGGCTACGACAATATCGTGAAGGGGAGACTGCTTGAGGATGGCGATCGCGGCCCGCAGGGTGGCCCCGGTGGCCACGCCGTCATCCACCAAAATCACAGTCTTGGCCGTCAGATCAATGCCAGAGCGCCCTTCCAGATAAGCTTGCTCCCGCCGCTTGAGTTCGGTTGCCTCGGCAATGGTGGCCTGCTCAATGATTTCGGGCGAAATTCCCAGGTTATCCACCAGATCCTGGTTCAGAACCCTGACCCCAGAATTGGCAATGGCCCCCATGGCCAGTTCCGCATGGCCGGGCACCCCAAGCTTGCGCACCAGACAAAGACCTAAAGGCAGCTGGAGCGCCTGGGCAATTTCGTGGGCTACCGGCACCCCTCCCCGGGGCAGAGCCAGCACAACGGCATTGGGATATTGGGAATAGCGAGGGAGCAACTGCTGGGCAAGCTGTCGACCGGCATCGGTGCGGTCGTGGAAGGGATGGTTTTGCAGCTGACGAAAATTCATCATGGGTTTTCATCGGCTATCGGCAGAGCAGCCCGGGGTGCCGGTCTTTAGAACTGGGTGCCAAAGCCAATGGAGGTATCACCCATGGTGTCGTAAACTGTGAGGCCCAGGGGCAGGCTGAAATCTCCGTTATCGTCGAGAAAGTCGTCGATGAAACTCGATTGAAACGCTTCATCTATCGTGGTGATGTTGTCTTCAGCCGGGGCATGAATTTCTTGCTCAATATCCTGCGTCAGACGCTCGAAAGTGACAGACCGCGCCGGCCCCAGAACCACTACTTCCTGCATGGAGGGGGCCTGCCGAGGGGTGGGCTGCAATGAGTCGGCATGGGCAGGTATAGCAAAACCACCGACCCCAACCATTGCGGTCGCAGCGAACCAAATTGAATTATTCATGGCTAACTCTTGGGTGAGAAGGAACCGAACGACCAGGAACTTGGGGCCGATGTCACCAAGAACGTAAAGTCTGATGACGTAAATTCTTAGCGCCAGCTTGACTTAGATATAGCTCAAGCTTCCCAATCTTCAAAGCAGATGAAGGTTCTGTTCACAAACCTTACCTTTGTAAAATAACCCTAACGTGTGCTCTGGCCCCCAGGCTTCGGTCACCGGGTAGATCTCTGTAGCAAAAACATCTATCGAAAAAAAGACTCTCACGATGTACGGGTAGACGGGGCGGTGTCAGGCATCAGGTGCTGATACAAAGTATCGTAGGCAGCCGCTGCGGCATCCTGCTCGGCCTGCTTTTTGGTGGAGCCGTACCCCTTGGCCCAGGGGATGTCTTGAAACCACACCTCAGCCAGAAACCGCTGGGGGTCGCCGTCTATGGGGCGCTGTTCAACGGTGCGGTAGGTGGGTCGGGTTTTGGTATGGGCCTGGGTGAGTTCTTGCAAACGCACTTTGGGATTTTGCCGGGCCGGGTCTTGCTGAATTTCTCGGGCTTTACGCTGCAGATGGGGGTCCAACCAGGGGCGAATCAGGCTGAAGTTGTGGGTTTCAAGATACAGGGCAGCCAGGACGGCTTCAAAGGCATCGGCGAGGCGAGCCGGTTGGCCCAGGGTGTCTTTGCAGGCGGCCTCAGAAAGCTGCAGGTAGTTGCCCAGCCCCAGGGTTTCTGCCAGTTGGGCCAGGGTGCGATCGCTGGTCAAAATCGACCGCAGGGCCGACAGTTCTCCCACCGTAGCGTCGGGGAACTGGTCTTGCAGACATTCCGTTGCCACCAACCGCAGTACCGCATCCCCCAGCAGCTCGAGCTGTTCGTAGTTGTGAATAGGATCGGCAGAAACATGGGTCAGGGCCAGGTCCAGGCGCGGCCAGTGCAGGGAGGTGGATGCCGACAGCCCCAGCTTTTGTACACAGCGCTGCAGCTGATACTGGCGGGCAGGGGGCAGAGCAGCCACAATCAACACCTCTGGAAATGAAACCCTGGCCAAGTCCAGAAGCGAAGTTTTACCCTAGGGTAAAACTTCGCTTCTGGACTTGGGATAGGAAGGAGCCAGACATAAGCCGGGTTCTGTTCTCCCAGAGGGAGGGCGGTTATCTATCTGGGACGCCTGTTACCAGACGCCTCCTGCGGTACTTAAAGCGGAGCGGGAAAAAGACCAACCCTTGCTCCTTCGACCTTGCACCCAACCGGGGTTTACCGAGCCAGCACCTCTCGATGCTGCTGGTGCGCTCTTACCGCACCTTTGCACCCTTACCTGTACCTTCCCGACTCCAAAAAATCAGGGAAAGGCCATCGGCGGTATGTTTCTGTGGCACTCTCCTCACGGTCACCCGCACTGGGCGTTACCCAGCAAGTCTGGTCTTTCGGGTGCCCGGACTTTCCTCAGACTGGCGTTGCCAATCCGCAACCGCCTGCGCTGACTCCTTCCTATTTCTAGTGTATCGAAAAGGGTTACTTGCCGTAGTAGTAGGCGATTTCTTTGTCTTTGAGGGGGGCAAAGTCGGCCTCCAGCAGCATCTGGTTCAGGTCGTCCTGGGAATAGTGCTTGGCCCCAATCCGCACAATGCGAGAGCGCATGGAGTTCAAAACCCCGCTGCGCTGACGCTGGGCTTCTTTTGCCATCACGGTGTGATAAAGATCAAGTTTGACCGCAGGGATGGGGGTGCCATCCAGGTCAATGCCCCTGGCAATGGCTGCATCAACGGCATCGGCCCCGGTGGTGGGAGCAGCAGATTGAGACATGGTAGTTCGCTAAGTAATTGTTCTTATCGATCCTACCAGAATGGGGGAGATGGCCCTGGTGTAATCGGCTCACGCCTGTTTAGATTGCAGCGAATGGTTCCCCAGCATCGCTTCTTCGATTTCCAACACCACCCGTGCTTTGCTGGCCAGCAAATGGCGGCTAATGGCATCTCGCGCCACCTCCGGGTTGCCGGTCAAAATCGCCTCATAAATTTGTCGGTGCTCTCGATAAATATCCAGCACCTTGGGGTTGCGCTTCAGGGTCTGAATCCGCAGCAGGGCCATGGCATCGAATAACGAATCCAGCAGGGAAACCAACCGACGATTGCCGGAGCTCTCGGCAATCAAGCGATGAAACTGATAATCCAACTCCAGCAGTTGCTGACACGAAACCGTTTGTGGAGACTGCTGTACAGCCCCTTCAGCCCGCAGCACGTAGGCTTCGATCTGGCTCAGTTGCTCGGGGGTGGCATTGGTGCAGGCACCGGCAGCGGCCAGCCCTTCCAGCGCCAGGCGACAATCGTACAGTTCAATGGCTTCGGTTGGAGTCAGGGTGGTGACCCGCAGCCCGCCATTCACATCGGCGGTAACTAACCCATCCTGCTGGAGCTGACGCAGGGCTTCTCGCAGGGGCGTACGACTCACCTGCAGCCAGTCTGCCAGCTGGGTTTCAACCAGGCGCTCCCCAGCCTGCAGGTCTCCACCTAAAATTGCGGCCCTGAGGGCGTCGTAGACCTGCTCATGCAGGGACTTACTGCGGCGAATGGGCGGTTTTGAAGATAGGGTCACAGGCTTAGGGCGTAGGGGCAACGACTTGACAGGGCAAACAGGTCGATGGCGATATTCCATCCCATCATACAAACCCTGGCCTGGATTTCCCACTGGCTTCCTTATTTCTGGGCGGTCGGGTCTACAGGGGGTCTTCTGAGATGGTTGAAAGGGATGGACAGCACCCCAAATAGGCCTGAATTTGACTGGCTAGAGCCCTGGCTCCTCCCGGTGGGCCGACCCGTTCTTTGCCATTTTGCTGGCAGCGGCGCAAGTAGGCCGGATTATTAATCATCTCGATCACAGTTTCCGCAGCCTGTATCAGCAATGCGGGGGTCGCGGGTCGGTTGCCAATGGTCACTACCGACTCTCCCAGCAACCGCATTTGAGCATCGGCAAAGGGGTAAGTAAACTGCGGCCCCTTGCCGATCATCTGGACTACGGGCTTGCCCAGGCCAACGGCCTGCTCTACGGCGGTGCCCGCCATGCCCAACACTGCATCACAGCAAGTCAGGATGTCCGGAAAGGCATCCCGATGATAGGTCACCGTAACAGCGTCGTGGGTCAGGGCATGGTGGGCATGATGGGTCCACCCCTGTTCTAGAGCCAGGGCTGAAAGCTGCGCCTCGTGAATCTCAGGCACCAGGGCCGCCACAAATTGCATTGGTTGCCGGGGGTGGATGTACCGGCACAGGGCCAGCAGCAGGGCCAGGTTTTCCAGGGCTTCAGGCAACCGACTGCCGGGTAACAGGGCCACAATGGGCTGGGCTGGGTTGAGATGCAGCGGTTTGCCCGTAGGGGTCAGCACATCCATAATCGGGTAGCCGCAGAATTTGGCTTTGGCCATGCCCCGCTGCTGCAGGTCACGGGCCGTGTAGGCATCGCGGGTAAACACCGCCTGGCACTGGCGCGATCGCATCCCCCAAACCGCCAGCCAGGGTAGTTTTGCCTTGCCCTCGTAGTAGCTGGATGTAGAGACCAGAAACACCATAAACGGGCGACCCGTAATGCGGGCGAACAAAATTGGCACCACATCCCCGGTGGCAAACAGCAGATCGCAGCTCGGGGCAAATTGGCGCACCGCCCGCACCTGGCCCCAGGTCAGGGCAAATAATCCGGCCACCAGATCCCGCGCCAGGTTAAGGAGGTTCATGTCCTTGCCCCAGTGTCGGGGGTTCAGCAATCGCAAGACATTGATATAGTTAAAGCCACTGGAGGGCAACTGCCGGGTGGGTCCAATAATGGCCACCCCCAACCGCCGATAGGCCTTGCCGTTGCCGACAATGGGCATGGCCGCCACCTCGACCTCCGACATCAGATGCCTTAAGGCCCTGAGAATCAGGCTGGCGTTGAGGTCTTCCCCATGGCCATTGCTTAGAAATAGAACACGTTTGCCCATAGTTAGCTGCTTGCCAGAACAAATGGGAGTTTCCCTGCTCTAGTCTAGTGGTCTGCGGGGCAACTGCAGAAACGTTCTCAGGGTCCGGTACGAATGTAGTCTAAAATTCCTGCCGCAATGGCCTGGCCCATCTGCGCCTGCCAGTTAGGGTCTCGCAGCTTGGGAGCATCGATAGAGCCCGTTACAAACCCCACTTCAATTAGGACAGCAGGCATTGACGTCTGCCGCAACACAAAGAACCTCGCCCGTTTCACCCCTCGATCGTTCATGGCTACCGTTCCTATGACCCGGCGATGCAGGATATTGGCAAGTTGCAGCCCGGCGTCTGAATAGTAATAGGTCTCCAGCCCATTTACCTCCGGTCGTTGCCCTGCTACAGCGTTGGCATGAATGCTGACAAAAATGGTGGCGTTGGCCACTTCAGCCATGTCTACCCGAGGCTGCAAATCAATCGTTTGATCGCCTCGACGGGTCATCTGCACCATGACTCCCTGCTGCTGCAGAAGGGTCGCCACATGCTGCGAAATCGCCATTACGACACCTTTTTCCTGCAGACCACCAATGCCCACAGCGCCGGGATCGGCTCCCCCATGACCCGGATCAAGCATGACGATGACCCGCTGCGGCTGAGGGGAGCTAACGGGAGAAGTTGATTGAGCCAGCCTGGGCGGGGGGGCGGTTCCTACCCCTGGGGAAGTCCCAGGAGCGGAGGGTTGTCTACGATTGGCCACCGGGCCGGGCGGCGAAGTCATGGCTTGTGCTGGAGCTGCCATCAAGGTAGCCCCAGACCCAGACCCAGACCCGGCAGCAGGAGGGCGGGGGGCAGTGGCAGCCCCTGGAGCGTTACGAATAACGGGCAGCACTACAGTGGTAGGTGGGCTAGGAATTTGTCTGGCAGCCATGCCCACCGGAGCCAACATTAGCCCCCCCTGGTTGAGCGGAATCACCTGCCAGTCTGGGCTGACCTGGTCTAACGTCATGGTAATGCGCACCGCCGGAGGATTAGTGCGAAACTGGGTCATATGCCATCGCCGCACTCCGTAAACGCCACTGGGGATGCTGTCTCCCGTCAAAGTGGGGTCTATCCTGGCGTTCATAACGTCAATCACCAGCTGACGGTTCTGGTTTGCATCTCGGGTTCGGTAAACCTGCAGCGGCGGAGCTAACCCCTGGGTCTGTAAAAAAAAGCCCTCTGAAGTAGCTACTACCCGGCTGAGGAGGGTGGCCGTACCCGATACGTTGGCGTGGCTGACCTGATTGCGGCTGAGCAGGGGCGGCAGCGGCGACCCCTGCCCCGATGGGGATGTCGTCAACGGCTGGGTCGGTTCGGCAGACCCTCTAGAGGGGCCATCTTCAGAGGGCCTGGCTCTGGGCATGGGCGGGGGGTCAAATAAATCAATCGCCTTGGCACCGGCATAATCTGTCGCCACGGCGGCATCTTCCACACAGGGTTGAGGGCTGGGCAACTGCACCACCCACTGTTGACTGGTTAGTCCCCAAACTTTAATTTGCTGAGGATCTAAATCGCAGGTCGCGTCCAGTTCCATCACAATGCGGGTGGTGCCGCTATCTACCTGGGTTACCCGTACCGATTTAACAATGCCTCCCACCAGCTGATCACCGATAGCGTCTGCCGATAGGATGCCCGGCAAATCAATCACAATCCGCTTGGGATCATTCAGCAGTTTGACCTGAGGCTGCACACCACTTTCAGTGCTAAAAAAAAGTCGGTTTTGGGTGGTGTCAAACTGCCAGGTTTGCAGACGGGCAGAGGCTTTCGCAGGGCTGCCGTCGAACAGGCACATTCCCACAACGCCTACAAATCCTGTAAATAGTCGCTTTAACCGCAACCGAACTCGCCCTCACTGCCACAGCCTTAGTCCCAACATGGCGACTCAACTCGGGCGGAGCATTAAACCTTCAGGCGCACAGGAGCCTGAGGGATTGTTATTTCCGCCAGCAAGTTTCCAAAAAACCCATTTAAGGACTAAATCGGCTTAGATATTAGCTCAGATTGCGAAAAGCAGACCAAACCCCCCTCCAAAACTCCAGGTTTTAGGGCTAAAGCTGGGCCAGGGGTGGAGTCTGGGTTCAGAGAAAACTCCAGCTCTGAATCTGGACCTGGCATCACTTTGAGTTTATGGCGAATATTTCGGGATACCTTACCGCTCCATATCCGCCAGGCTTTTGGGCACAGCAGCAGTCAACACTTCGTGGCCCGTTGCCGTCACCAGCACGTCGTCTTCAATACGAATGCCGATACCGCGCCAGCGTTCATCGACCTGGGGCTGCCCCTCTTCCGGTTCGTAGGTGGGGGAAATGTAAATGCCCGGTTCAACGGTAACAACGTTGCCTACTTCAAAAGGTTTCCAGGTTTTATCGCCGTTTCTCAAAATACCGGCATCATGAACATCAAGTCCCAAAAAGTGCCCGGTGCCGTGCATGAAGAAGGCTTTGTGCTTTTTCTCCTCAATCAGAGTATCCACTTCACCCCTGAGCAAACCCAGTTCCACTAATCCTGCAGTAATGGTTTTAGTCGCCGCATCGTGGAACTCATTGAAGGGTGCCCCCGGCTTAACCGCAGCGATGGCCTGGAGCTGCGCCTCTAGCACCAGGTCGTACAGGATGCGCTGCTCATCGCTGAACCGCCCCCCCACCGGAAAGGTGCGGGTAATGTCGGCGTTGTAGTAGTCGTAGGCGCATCCGGCATCAATCAGCAGCAGGTCGCCTGCTTCCATTTGTCGGGTGTTGTCGATGTAGTGCAAAATGCAGGCATTTTCCCCGGAAGCCACAATAGAAGGATAGGCTGGCCCCAGCGCCCCCTCCATGCGAAAGATGTGCTCCATCTCGGCCTGGATTTCGTACTCGTAGCGACCGGGGCGGGCAATGTCGCGGGCGTAGTTGTGGGCCTTGGCGGAAATGGCAATGGCTCGCCGCAGCAGGTTCAGCTCTTCCTGAGACTTCACCCGCCGCAAGTTCTGCATCAGCAGATGGGAATCTTCAATCGCCACCGGACCGGTCCCCCGCTTGTGGTAAGTCCCCAGCAGCTTCTGCCAGTGGCGCAGCATAGAATCATTAAGGGATTGATCCAGCCCGAAGTGGTAATACAGCCGACCGGCCTTCTCTAAATACTTGGGCAGGTGCTCATCCAGTTCGGTAATGGGGTAGACCTCATCGGCCCCAAACTGCTCCTTAGCCTGCTCTACTCCGACCCGATAGCCCGACCAGATTTCCTTCTCTTTATCCTTAGGGCGCACGAACAGCACAAACTTATGCTCCTCATGGTGGGGGGCCAGCACCGCCACAGCATGAGGTTCGTTGAAACCGGTCAGGTAATAAAAGTTGCTGTCCTGCCGAAAGGGATGCTCCACATCGTTGTGCATCACCGCCATGGGGGCACTGGCGAAAACAGCGGTACCGTCACCGATCAGGTCCATCACGCGCTGACGACGCTCAGCGTAAAGGTTAGTCATAGGTTCAAAGAAAGGGAAAGAGGAATCTGCGAGGGGAACATTACGGCCAGCGTAATTATTTCTTTCGCTGGCTCCATACATAACTTAACGTCAGATTAAACTGCCAGTCTAACGAAGAAACTAAATTCCCTGGCGACCAGCATCTCCCCCAACGCCACCCTGGGGTGAATATCGCTGAATTAAGCCTGGTAGGCAGTGCCCACCCAGCCCTGGCAAGATGAACGTTTTACCTGGCAGCTCCAGACGTAAGGTGCATTCGCGGCTCACAACCCGCGCCAGGCTGGACAAATTCTGCTAGGGGGGCGGCAATGCACCGCTGACAATATCGAGCCTCTCGCTTGACGCAAACGGCGCGTTCTGGCCAGAGCAGAACACCTTGCCTTATCACACAGCTGGCCTGAGGCCGGGAACAGGGGGAGTTCAGAATCTTGTGGGATAGGCATCCTGCCTGTCCTAGCCAAGCAGGCGAGACGCCTGCCCTACAAGGCTTACGGAAAACTTGGTTGATCGGCTAATTGGCCCTTACACAAAAATCTGATCACTCTCGCCTCTGAAGATATTGACCTGGGCGATGTGTCGGTGAAGCAGTAGGGCATGTCAATGGCCACCCCCGACCAGAACCAGAACGTTCTTAAGAATCTCAAGGCGGGCGGAGATATCTCGATGGGGGATATCTCGGTGGAAATGAACACCTTCACCGGCCCCCAGGAAATTATTGTGGCCGGTGTTGGGGAGTCGCCGCCCAATTTTGAAGCCTCCTGGGTGAAGCGAGAGGTTTTGCAAAAGGAGTTGCAAGATCGCCTTGCCCACAACCCCGTTACCGAAATTGTCGCAGTGGGTGGCTTTGGCAAATCCTGGCTGGCAGCCTGGGCCTATGCTGAGCTGGGCAGAGACTTTGACAAGCGCCTTTGGGTCAACTTTCGGCGAGACCTCTGGCAAGACTACGGCTTCGACCGCTTTGCCCGTTGGGTGCTGCAGGAAATTGGCTTCCCCCAAAAAGACCCCACCGCGAAAGAAGACCTGCTGCTGCGGGAGCTAACCTACCGACTCAACGACCAGAACCGCCCAGTAAAGACCCTGGTGGTGATGGATAATTTAGAATCTCTGCGACAAACCAGCGACTGGCCATGGTTTGAGCAATTTTTGCAGACCTGGACCAAGCAAGGGCAGCTCAGCCGGGTACTGGTGACTACACGGCCCGATTCTGTAACGGCAGCTCCGCTAGAAGTAGGCGGATTTTCTGTAACCGAAGGCATCACCTTTTTGCAGCGGGAAGGGCTGAAGGGAAACTGCTTCACAGACCTGATTCACTTGGCCGATGGCCACCCCCTGCTGCTGAACCTGGCCGCCACCTGGGTGCGGCAAATCCCAGAGGCCGCAGTGGATGAACAGGCCATTGCTTTCTTTAGCCAGCTGTTTAACCAGTACCGGGGCAATACCGCCAGCCTGGCCGAAGCCAGGGTAGAAGCGATTTTTCAAGAAGTATTTGAGACTCTACCAGAAGCCTGGAAAGAACTGCTATTGCGAGTATCGGTCTACCGGTTGCCGTTTGACCTGGAAATGGCCCAGGCGATGGTTGAAACAGTAACTGCTGGAGACTTGCAGACGTTGGTAGACCGGGCACTGCTGGTGGCCGAAGAAGACCGATTTACGCTCCACGCTTTGATTGCCGAACTGGTACAGAGTCGGGTCGCGGAGGACGTTAAAAAAGAAGCCCACGAACAAGCCATTACCTACTACCAGGCCCACACCCAACCCTGGAATGGCACCATTGCCAGTTGCCAGGCAGAGCTAGAAGCTTTTCATCATGCGGTTGAGTTGGGGCTGTACGGGCGAGCTTATTCAATGCTCAATCGCTGTTATGAATTATTGGATAAGGCAGGATACTGGCGTAATCTATTGCCGCTCTATGAGAGATTAACCCAGCATTGGCAGCCAACAAATGAGAAGGAAACCAGGAATGTGGGTTGGGCATTGCATCGACTCGCAAATTTACAGCAAAAATTGGGGAATTATCGATTAGCCATCGACACTAATTACCAGGCCATAGCCCTGTTTAAATCCATCAACTTTCGCCATGGCGAAGCAGCCTCCCTTTGTAATCTAGGCATTCCCTATGACCTTCTAGGTCAATATCAGCAGGCAACTGAGCTCTACGAGCAATCCCTCGGTATTGCAAGGGAGATAGATGATCACCATACTGAAGCAAACTCTCTAGGTAATCTGGGCAATGCCTACTATGCTCTAGGTCAATACTCGCAGGCTATTGACTTCTACGAGGAATGGCTTGGCATTGCAAGGGAGATAGATGATCATGAAATGAAAGCAAAATCTTTGGGTAGTCTAGGCAATGCTTACTGCTCCATAGGAGAATACCAGCGGGCGATTGAGCTCCACCAGGAATCCCTCGCTATCTATCGGGAGATTCCCAACCGCGATGGCGAAGCGATTTCCTTGTGCAACTTGGGCAATGCTTACTGCTCGATAGGACAATACCAGCGGGCAATTGAGTTTTACCAGAAGGGGCTCGACATTGCACGGAAGATAGGAAATCTAGATAGCGAGGGGAAATCTCTAGGAAACTTGGGCAATGCCTACTTCTCCTTAGGGAAGTACCTTCGGGCGGTCGAGTTCTACCAACAGTCCCTTATCATTAAAAATAAGATCGACGATAAGAGAGGCAAAGCCATTTCATACTGGTCTTTGGCAAATATTTTTCAGCAGCTTGGACGTCTTAGGCTTGCTATGCAATATCGGCATCAGGCCTACCGTATCTGGCATGACTTACCATTGCCCCTTACTGCAGCACCATTGCCTGACTTTCAGAAGAAAATAATGCAAACCCTTGGGGACGATTGGGCCGAACAACTGATTGCCAGCGAAAAAATGATAGCCTGGTTTAATCTACCCTTGGGCTATCTTTTGTTCTTGCTCCGCAAAGTATTTTCGCCCTTTACCCGACTGCAGAAAACCCTGAAAATTTACCCTCTGGTGTTCTGGTTTGGCTTTGGGCTGGCCCTTATCTTGCTTACCGCTTGGCTACGCTAAAGCCCGTGTTGAAACGCTCGAATAGCCTCCACATGGTTCACCATGGTGATGCATCGGCATAGCAACTCCACATCAATTCCTGCTAAAGCTTCGCTCTGGTCAATGCGCTCATACCGCAATGAGGCCCCCTCCCCCCGCAGGTGATACATCGCCAGTACTCCATCTTCCCAGAACCAGACTTCTGAAATAGCAAGTCGCTTGTAGGCTTCGAGCTTGTCAATGCCGCCGCTGGTGAAGATCACCTCGATGGCTAAATCGGGCCGCAGGCTTTCTGGAGTTAGCTTGTAAGACTCATCCGCTTCTCGCTTTACTGCCCCCGCTTCACTTTCCAAAGTCATTGACCCGGTGGGGGTAAAGTCAAACCCGGCCATCAGTAAAAACAGCTCTACCAGGGCCGCAATCCGCTTTTTCGTAGTTTCGTGGGGTTCTCCAGGCATGCGGCATATCTCCAGCAAACCATCCAGAAACGACAGTCGGTAACCGGGACGGTCGAGCAGTTGCTCAACCGCCTTAAACTCTCGCCAGGTCAAGCCTTCAAATAATAGAGGTTCTTTTTGGCTGGAAGGGGCGACCGTAGTTGGGGACATGGCTGCTTGCAGGTTTTGACTTTAAGTGTTCCTAACTGACCTGTCTTAAAATTTCAATCATTTGAAGGTTAGCTCTCATCCATTCAAGGATATACCGTACTTTTGAAGGTTTACAGATTCTTTTGAGGGGTCCCAATCAAAGTTGTATTACAAACCCAGCCCTTATCATGGATAGTCTATTTGCACTATATCGGTTGTATCTACTTATTACATGCTACCTACCAGAGAGGCAGGATAATCGTTAGCTAAACGCAACCTTTAGATACCGGGTACCTGGCAAGAGATGACCCTCCAGGTGTCGTCACCCATACTCTAAGTCCCGTGCATGACACTCCAGATGTCGTCAACCATACTCCAGGTTCCATCAACGACACTCCAGGTTCCATCAACGACACTCCAGGTCTCGTCAACCACACTCCAGATCTCGTCAACCACCCTCCAGGTCTCGTCAACCACACTCCAGATCTCGTCAACCACCCTCCAGGTCTGGTGAACGACACTCCAGGTCTCGTTGATGGCACTCCAGGTCTCATCAACCACACCTCAAATCTCGTGCATGGCACTGCAGGTCTCGTCGATGACACTGCAGGTCTCGTTAACCCCACTTCAATCGCGAAAATCCGGTTGCGACCTCTCGACCTCCTGGGAAAAACACCGACGCCCACCCTGGGAAAACACTGAGGAACCGTCAGGGCAAAGATTAAATAATTCTAAAACTTAAGTGTTTGCGCTGAGCCACTAGCCTAACTGCCCTGGCTATGGTAATGGCATGCATTGAAAGCTTCGCCCACTGCAAACGAAAACTCGATGCCATAGCCAAACTTTGGGTACATTAACGAATTCTGACTAAACTTATGATTCCTAATACTGTAGATGCGGTCCTATCTGCCAAAGATTTAGATGACATTCAGGCTGCTATTAACATCCTGCGAGACAAACTCTCCTTTGCTATCGCCCTTACCCCCGAAGAGCGGAGACGACTTTCTAAAATTGGGCTCAAGAACCAGACCTTTACAGAACGGGCCTTGCAACTGGCCAGGCAACACCCCGAACTGGTTCCCCCAGGGGTTAACGTTGACGCCGCCCAACGAGACCTTGACCTGTTTCTGGCCATCACTCCCGTGACAACCGCCCTGGGTGAACTACAGCATCTGGCCGAAGACACCCAAACCATTGTCGGTAGCGAAGCCTATGCCGCCGCCCGAGCGGCCTACAAATCGGCCAAGACCATGGGAGTCGGCACCGGGCTAGATGATGCCCTGAATGACCTGTCCCGGCGTTTTCGGCGCAGGTCTTCTCCCGCTTCCCCAGAAGAGACCTAAATCGTTTCAAGTGACTTCAACCCCCGGTAGGTATAGCCTGATCGGGGGTTTTTGCACTTCCAGGCGAAGCCTGAGCACCAGAGAACCGCTCCATAGCTGCCTCGCGGGCGTCGGCAGCGGCTTATCATGAAACCGACGTTCCGCTAGCGGAGCAATTTTAATGGCTCAAGCTAAGGCACGATCCCTGATCTTTGTGGAGTGTTTGGAACGGGAGACTGGCGATATTCAGTAGGACCTGCTGACTGATGGGAGTTTGATAGAAGTGCCCGAGGCAGTAGAGAGCAATTTTAAATCACAATTTAAAATCAATTTAAAGCAGACATTGGTCAGCCGACAGCCAGGTTACAGTACTCCCCACCTGGTTAGGCCCGGTCCTGGCGATCCAGCCGGAGCCGCTGTAGGTTTCTACCAGGGTCCAAACGCGGCCATCTGCGGCAATTTGCTCCGTTGGTGGATCGGTGGTGGGCCGGGCTACATCCCCCACCCGAAACAGACCCACATTAGCTGCACTAATGCTGGGCCGGGAGCGGGCAATTAGCTCTTCGTCGGCGCGATAGCACACCGACAACCCTTCGATACCGCCAGTATTATTGCCGCATGACCCCAAATGACTTGCATTGACCCATCCCATCAGTTGAATCGAGTTATTGTCGATGGGTAAATAAACCTGCGCGACCCCATCAGCCAGGACTCCCGTCAGCACCACATCGGTGTTGCGGTTAAGGGTGCCGACTCGGTTGACCTGGTTGCCTATTCTAGAGGTGTTGAAGACTTCTGTGATGGGATTCACCACCCGTCGGCATTGACCAATGTAATCTTGCCGTTCGCTCACCGAAACCATCTGGGCCAGTACAAATGTTGCCCATAGAGGACTGCCTAATGCTGCCAGACCGGCGACAACCCCACAACGCCGCCACGGGAATGAAAATGCCATCACCACTCACCACCTTGCCGATATTCACCCATTAACCGTATCGCCCGGTTATTTTACAAAATAAAATATGCAAAGTCCATAGGGGGGACTCGCGCAGTCAGGTCATCGGTCATCAGCTTCCAGGTCTTGCTGCAGGCGTTTTAGCTCTTCCTCAACGCTGTTCGGGATAAACCTGGGGATAGTCGGCAGGTTCAATAAAGCTTTCTGCGGTATCGTCGCACTCCTGATAGAGAAACGTTTCCAACTCCAGCTCATCCCCCGTCCAGCGATACTCGGCCAGGGAGCCGCAGTCTCCTAAACCCCGTGCTTTGCTGAATACCGTCAGGCGGTTTTGCTCAGGTTCAAAGGTGGATAGACCTCCCACCGTTGGCTCACTGGTGCGTTCAAACTGCCCTGTTGGGTCGGGGTAAAACACGTCTAGCGACAGGGGCTGCAGGGTGCCATCGGGTTGATACACACCGTAGGCATAAACCAGTTGATAGGCGGCCCTGGCACAGGTCACTTCCACTAAAGCCCGGTCACCCAGGGGATACACCTGGGACTCGGCCTCGGCCACCTCGGGTTGGTAGAACCCATCACACAGGTCAAGGGCTTCTGCCTGGTCCAGGGCAGTCTGCAGGATGACATCATCGGCAGGCAGCGCCTCAGCGGAGTTAGCCTCAGGGACGGTATCAGCTGTGCCTGAAGAATCAGGGATGGCTTCAGGCACAGCAGTCTCTGGCGTGCCACAGGCTACCAGCATGAGGGGAAGGATAACGGCGATCGCATCCCCCCTCCCTGCGACAAATCCCGGCCTGGTCATAATCCGGCGTCTCCCCCTCACTGGTTTACTCACTCCCTCAATCCTGTCTCAAGGGAAACTCGTACACCTGTATCCGCATCCCCTCAGCGGGCAAATCTCCCGGACCCACCGACAGAGCCCCGGCGTTGGCCTTCGTTACCGGAGTTCCCTGCATCAGCGCCAGGAACTCATCGACCTCGGCCAGGTCACAGCTTTCAGAGTCTGCGGCTGCCGTCAGGTAATGGGTCGGAATCACAATTTTGGGTTTCAGGGTTTGGACGGCCTGTACCGCTTCCTCTGCGGTATAGGCCTTAGGACCACCGCCCACCGGCACCAACAAAATATCGGGTCGTCCCAGCAAAATTTGCTCTTCTACCCCCAGGGGAGCAGCGGCACCGCCCATGTGAACAATGTCAACGCCGCCCTGAGTCCACTTCCAAATTGTGTTGTTGCCAAAGCGGCGTCCCCCCACCCGATCGTGGGGAACCAGAATGCCCTGAACCGTCAACCCTTCAAAGTCATAGGCTCCAGGTTCAACCAGCACTTGGGGGTTGCCCGGCAAATCTTCTAGATAGCCTTCATCAAAGAGGCGGCTGCTGACCATGACCATGTCAGCTTCTACGGCAGGGGAAGCATAGCCAAGGGTACAGCCAATGCGACGGAAAGGATTGACTAAAATTCTACGGCCATCCCCAGTAAACAAAAACGAGGTATGCCCCAGGGCTTGAATGGTAACCTGGCCAGTTTGGGCCTGGGCCCGCTGCCACTGGTCCATGAGTCCCAGCCCAATTGTAGCGACCAAACTAGACCCGGCATAGCTAAAGAACTTGCGCCGCTTCATGCCTTCTGATTACTCCCACACATTTCGCAGATCTACTCTACCGCTCAGCCAGCCTTTTCGGGATATGGCCGGGGCCGGCTGTACATCTGGCCTAGCTTACCAGAGCGGTTGTGGTTTGGGCCAAAGGCTGTAAAAAGTTCCTCAGCAGGTGCTTGCCAGCATCGGTCAAAATGCTTTCGGGGTGAAACTGCACCCCCTGCAGGTGGGGATAGTCGCGATGGCGTACTCCCATAATCGTGCCGTCCTCCACCCAGGCCGTGACTTCCAGCACTTCAGGGCAGGTGCCCTGTTCGATCACCAGACTGTGATAGCGGGTGGCCTGAAAAGGGTTAGCTAACCCCGCAAAGACCCCCTGGCCGGTGTGATGAATCAGGGAAGTTTTGCCATGCATCAGCTCTGGGGCCGGCCCAATTTTGCCCCCATAGACCTGGCCAATGCTCTGGTGCCCCAGACACACCCCCAGCAGCGGCACAGACGGCCCTAACTGACGAATCAGCTCCAGAGATATGCCGGCATCGTCAGGGCACCCAGGCCCCGGAGAAATCACAATGCCGTGGGGCTGCATCTGGGCAATGTCTTCCACGGTAATCTGATCATTGCGAAAGACCTTCAGATCTTGCGCCACGGGGAGTTGTTGCCCGAGTTCACCCAGATATTGCACCAGGTTGTAGGTAAAGCTGTCGTAGTTGTCGATAACAATGATCATAACCATGGGGCTGAATCAGCCCGGTGAGAGGGTTTCCGGCCAAATCCAAAAGCCAAGACTGGAGATAGGGCAAACGATAGCTTGAACCCCAAGCGGGTAAAGATCGTGAATATACCCGGTCCAGCTCGAAATCCGCAGGCTGCTCCAGGGCAAAACTCCCCTCCAGGCCCGGACAAGGCTTAGATAGATTGAATCACTTCCCAAAGCGGCGGCACCAGCAGACAGGCTGCCACCGAAATCGAAATGATCGCCGACATCAGTACGGCAGCGGCGGCACAGTCTTTAGCAATTTTAGCCAGTTCGTGATAACTCTGTTGCACCGTCAGGTCAACGACCGATTCCAGGGCTGTATTGATCAACTCCATGGTCAGCACGGCACCACAGGTTAAACAGATGATGGCCAGCTCCACCGGAGTCAGGCGCAGCCATAGGGCAGCACTGACAGCAACCGCACCAATACCCACATGGATACGAAAATTTCTCTGGGTGCGAAAGGCATAGCTGACCCCCTGCCAGGCATACGTAAAACTGATCAGCAAGTTGGTTGCCACCCGCCACGACAGATGACGATCGGCCTGGGAAAGCGTTGCCTCAGGATTTGAGGTTAGCGGTTCGGTTTGGTCACTCGAAGTCGTCATAAAACGGGTTAAGAGCAGATTCACAGGCAATCTAGCCTAACTTTCGGATTACGTCCAATCCAGGCCAGATGGCCCGAGTGGATAGACCAGGCGAAGTTGTCGTTTTTGACTGAGGCTGACCCCAGATGACTCAAGCATTAGAACGCCTACTTTATTAAACAACTTCGGGCGCATCAATCAGGGCAAAAAGTGCCCCTTGCTGAGTCAACATGGCCTCTAAACTCTGGTCGTCGGGGTGGTCCCACCCCAGCAAATGCAGGAAACCATGGGCGGTTAGCCAGATAGTTTCGTGCAGTAGAGAATGGCCTTCTGCCTGGGCCTGGCGCTCAGCGGTATCTAAAGAAATCACAATATCGCCCAGATACAACGGCTCAACCGCCAGCAGCTCAGGGGGCAAGACCGAATCTGTCTCCAGGGCGGCAAACGCTAGGACGTCCGTAGGCTGATCTTTGTGGCGATACACCCGGTTGAGGTCCTGAATGTCATCGTCGTCCGTCAACTTGAGGGAGAGTTCGTAGGCCTGAATCGGCGACCCCTGGACCTCCATATGGGCGGCCCAGCGGCTTAACCAACCCTGCCAGTCCAGAGATTCCATCGATGCCGCCCTGGGGTGAGCCGCGGTCAGAGCCAGATCAAGGGTCAGGGATTGAGTCGGGGTCACGGGGAAAAGGGCCTCCGGGGTTAGCGGGTCAGGTAAGCAAGCCCCACCAGCAGCCCCAACAGGCCCACTGTGGTCAGGGAAAAATGAAACAGCGATTTGCCCCCTTTGCGCACCATATTGCGCATGGCCAGCTTGATATAGCTGGGAGGCGGCTCCTGGGAGTCTGCTTCAGAGCTAGCCGGTTTGGTGTCTTTGGGAGAGGGAGGTTGGGTCATGGTTTGCTCCAGACATATTGATGACTCAGGCCTGGGGGCGGTGCCCCCTGTTTAAGCAATTTAAACGGTTTGCTCCTGGAGGGCAGGGCTGTCTTGTCGCAGGTAAGCCTGAATGAAGGGTTCCAAATTGCCCGCCATGACGTCATCAATGGCGGTGGTTTCTACCCCCGTTCGTAGGTCTTTGACCATCTGGTAGGGGTGGAACACGTAGTTGCGAATCTGGTTGCCCCAGGCGGCTTCGACCATATCGCCGCGAATTTCAGCCACGGCCTGGGCCTGCTGCTCCTGGGCAACAATCAGCAGTTTGGCCTTCAGGATAGCCATGGCTTTTTCGCGGTTTTGTAGCTGCGATCGCTCCTGGGTACACCGTACCGAAATCCCCGTCGGCAGATGAGTAATGCGCACCGCCGTTTCCACCTTGTTCACGTTCTGGCCACCGGCCCCACCGGAGCGGGAGGTCTTAATTTCCAGGTCTTTTTCAGGAATATCTAGCTCAATGTTCTGATCCAGAATCGGCATTACCTCCACCCCGGCAAAGCTGGTCTGGCGCTTACCGTTGGCGTTAAAGGGCGAGATTCTCACCAATCGGTGGGTCCCCTTCTCAGCCTTGAGGTAGCCAAAGGCATAGCGCCCGGTAATTTCCAGCGTGGCCGATTTGATCCCCGCTTCCTCACCTTCCGACATTTCCACTAAATGGGCTTTAAAGCCGTTTTGCTCGGCCCAGCGGGTGTACATCCGCAGCAGCATTTCGGCCCAGTCCTGGGCATCGGTGCCGCCCGCGCCCGCGTTAATTGCCAGCACTGCGCCTTTCTTGTCGTAGGGGCCTGACAGCAGCTGCTGCAGTTCCCACTGGTCTAGCTCATGGCTGAGCTGGGCCACCGTTCCCTGAGCTTCCTCAAACAGGGCCTGGTCGCTATCGGCCTGCAGCAGTTCCAGAATCGCGTCGGTATCTGCCAGGTTGGTTTGCCAGTCTTTGAGCTGGGCCAGGCTGGTTTTGTAGTCGCTCAACTCCTGCAGCACCTCCTGGGCTTTGGTCTGGTCATCCCAAAAGTCGGGCTGGGCCGCCAGCTGCTCTAAGTCTTTAATTTTCGCTTCCAGAGCAGGAACGTCAAAGATACTCCTGGGTTTTACCCAGGCGCTGAGTGAGCTCTTCAAGCTCCCGCTTGATGTCAGTGGTATCAATCATAGGTTCAGTCAACCGCTCTCTCGTAACACAGGTCTAAAAACGTCGTCTAAAAACATAGGCGTCTAAAAACATAATAGAGACGCTACCGGGGTAACGTCTCTATTCCACCGATCAGGCCATCACAAGAATCAAATTCTCGGCAGACCTAGTCGCGGTTAAAGGCAATCAGCAGCCGCAGAATGAACACAAACAGGTTGATGTAGGTGAGATACATCGACAGCGCTGCCGACAGGTACTGCTCGTCTTTGTAGGTGCGGGGCAGAATGAAGAAATCTACCACGGCGGCCCCGACAAAGATCAGCACCCCAAAGCCGGAAATGGCAATATCCAGATACTCGGGCATGCCGCCGCCGAAGATAGCAAACACAAACTGACCCACCACGGCAACCAGCAGGGCGATAATCCCCATGCCAATGGTGCGGGTCAGGGCAAAGCCGTCTTCTTCGGACAGGTTAGAGCCAATCTGTCTGGCGGCGATAAAGACCACACCACAGGCCAGAGCGGCAGAACCAATGCCGGCGATGCCAACCCCGGCGGTGCCGAGGGCAACGGCCAGCAGCCCACTCAGGGTGTAGCCGCTCAACAAGCTGTAGGTGGCCAGCAGGGGCAGCGCCGTGCTGTTGTTTTCCTTAGCGGCGGCGTTGCTGGCCACGAAGAACAAAGCGATTTCGGCAATCAGCGCCACCCAGAAGGTGGGCATGAAAATGCTGGGGTTGCTTGCCAGTACCCCTAAACCGCCAAAGGCCCCAAGGGCGGTCAAAATTAGACCCCCACCCACGTAGGGCAGAGCATTTTTGATGACGTTAGGCCCGACTAGCGCCTGGCCTTGAGCCTTACGAATTGCTTCACGAAAGTTACTAGTGTTACTCACAGCCCTTTCCTCTAGAACACAATGGAGATGACTGCACAGGTCCACCTGACTTTCAGGAGATTTTCCCTTGCCGCCTGGGAGTGGACTCAGACAACATCAAATTCCAATCCAATTTGAAGTCTGTCCCATCAGGCGTAGTTCGCCCCTGGGCTTAGACAAAGATTAAGGTATGACACCTTGCCAAGTCCAGAAGTGAAATTTTGCCTTGAAGCAAGGTTGGGAATTTCGAGCTGGACTTGATATTCAACTCCATAAATTTTAGTCAATTTCGCGCCAATTCGGGAGTCAAAGCCGGTTCGGGCATCCGCCAATGCAAAAATCTTTATCAGAGAAAATTAACTTGCGATGAACTTCCCCACTCTCAATCTTTTGGGCCAAAGCCTGGGCCGTCGCGCTTTTCGCCGGGTTAGATGCGCCCTGGGCGGCATCGCATGGGCCACCGTCGGGCTGGCGGGTCTCCCCGCTATGGTTGGGGCTTCGGGCAGCCCATCCCTGGCCCAGACCAGCCATCGGCATCCGACCCACACCTCCCCTGGGCGGTCCCCCGTCATGATTCATCCCCCCGTCCTGTGGCCTTACCCCTATCCCTATCCCCCCTCGACCCGAGAACGAGTGCGAGTGGTGTTCGAAGCCCTCGGGTCTGACTGGGGGGCCGTGTATTTAGACGATAGGCTGATCTATCGCGCCTACAACCACAACCGCCAGGAGTCTATCTACATCCGACCCGGAGGGTATCGCCTCGAAATTACCGGGGTTGTGCGGGCTGACGTGTGGGCCAGTGGATATTTGGATGTGGGACGTAACGATGCCAACTTGCTGGTGATTCGGTTTTCTAAAACCGGCGGCGTACAGGTGGTTGGCGACCCCTATGTCTGGGTTCCTGATCAATAAAAGCCCGCTGGCAACACCAGCGGGCTATCAAGCTATGAAAACTATGAGGATGTAATCCGCAGGATCGAGCCTAGTAGGCCAGACCCATACTGCGGGTGGTTTCAGCACCCAGGTAAACCCGAATACTCAAGAAATCGGTGGGGCAAGCCGTTTCGCAACGTTTGCAACCAACGCAGTCTTCAGTTCGGGGAGAGGATGCGATTTGACCTGCCTTACAGCCATCCCAGGGAACCATTTCCAGGACGTCTAGAGGACAGGCACGGACGCACTGAGTACAACCGATACAGGTATCGTAGATTTTGACGGAATGAGACATTGAATAAGGCTCCAATGTGGATCACTACTGGACGTTGACAGCTTTAAGAAGCCCGACTGGCCTTTCAAAACGGTCTATACAGTAAGGGTTTCCTAATCATTGACCAGTCTATAGCGAGAGTTTTCGGCTCTTATAGTCAGCCCATATAAACCTTAATGGAACGTAATAAACCAGCAATAGACCTTAGTCAATGCCGCTTCCCCCAGTTTGGTCGCTGGACCTCTGTCGGCACCAGAGTCGATGGTTACCCCTGCCAAAACGGGTAACGCTTTCCGATAGTATGGAGGAATGCGTAGCGCAAGCTGTCTAAACCTTGTCCAAGTGCAGAGGCGGTGTTTTGCCCGTGGGAAAGCTACCGTCTTTGAGCTGGACTTGGTATAGATGGTCCCGTTTAGTCTGGCCATGTTTGAAAGGGCCACCAGGGATGTTAAGGTTTTGTTTTGTTATTGAATCTCTACCAGTAAAGGCATAGGAGACATATGAGCGCAGAGGTTTTTGAAAAGGTCAAAAAGATTGTCAGTGAACAGCTTGGGGTAGAAGCCGCAGAAGTAAAGCCCGAGGCTAGTTTTGCCAATGATCTGGGAGCAGATTCACTGGATACCGTTGAGCTGGTCATGGCTCTAGAAGAAGAATTTGGCATCGAAATTCCTGACGAAGCGGCTGAAGGCATTGCCACGGTGCAAGATGCCGTTGACTTTATCAAGGAGAAATCCGCAGCCTAGGCGACGGGTGGTGCATCGCCAGAGGCTGACAGCAGACCGAGGCCTGCTCGTGGGGAATAGCAAGACAGGGCCCTATCGAGCAGCTCCGGCTGAGTCAAGACCCGAGAGATTGTGACGCTGACTCTGCCAACAAATCATGATTTGTTGGGCCTCTGAATCATCTTCGCCTGGAAAAAGGTTTACCGAGAGCTTGGTTATGGCTAATTTTGAGCGCAAACGGGTGGTGGTTACCGGCATGGATGCCATTACGCCCATCGGCAATACCCTATCGGATTACTGGGATGGGTTAGTATCCGGACGTAACGGCATTGACCGCATTACGGCTTTTGACCCATCACAGCATGCGTCACAAATTGCCGGGGAAGTGAAAGGCTTTAACCCGGTTGATTTTTTAGACAAAAAAGATGCCAAGCGCATGGACCGGTTTGCCCAATTTGCGGTCGTCGCCGGGCAGCGGGCATTGGAGCATTCTGGCCTCAAGATCACCGATTTGAATGCTGAACAGATAGGCGTTCTCATTGGTACCGGGGTTGGCGGGCTGAAGGTAATGGAAGACCAGCAGGAGGTCTACCTGACCCGAGGGCCGAGCCGTTCCAGCCCGTTCATGATTCCCATGATGATTGCCAATATGGCGGCAGGTCTGACCTCCATTCACACCGGGGCCAAGGGTCCCAGTTCCTGTGTGGTCACCGCCTGTGCAGCCGGGTCAAATGCCATCGGCGATGCCTTCAGGCTGGTGCAGAACGGCTATGCCCAGGCCATGATCTGCGGCGGCACCGAAGCTGCGGTGACGCCCCTGTCTCTGGCCGGGTTTGCGGCAGCTCGTGCCCTCTCAACCCGGAATGATGACCCGGCCCATGCCAGCCGTCCTTTCGATAAAGACCGCGATGGCTTTGTGATTGGTGAAGGTTGCGGCATTTTAATTCTGGAAGAACTGGAGCATGCCCTCAGCCGCGGGGCCACCATCTACGCTGAAATTGTGGGCTATGGCATGACCTGCGATGCCTACCACATGACCGCCCCCGTGCCTGGAGGCATTGGAGCGGCTCGCTGCATGCAAATGGCGCTCAAAGATGCCGATGTGCGGCCTGAACAGATCAGCTATATCAACGCCCATGGCACCAGCACCGGGGCCAACGACCCGACCGAAACCCAGGCCGTAAAAACCGCCCTTGGGGATGTCGCCTATACCATTGCCGTTAGCTCCACCAAATCTATGACGGGCCACCTGCTGGGGGGGTCGGGCGGCATTGAAGGGGTAGCAGCCTGTCTGGCCGTAGCCAACGATATTGCTCCACCGACCATCAACCTGGTAGAGCCTGATCCGGAATGCGATTTAGACTACATCCCTAATCAGAGTCGGGCGATGCCGATCGAAGTAGCGTTGTCTAATTCCTTTGGCTTTGGTGGCCACAACGTAACTCTAGTTTTTCGGAAATACCGTAGCTAGAGCTACAAAATCATAGGTATAATAACTTAACCATTTGCCGTAAAAACGCTATGTCTTTGCGGCATTTCGCCTTAAGGTATTAACTATCGCTGGCTGTGGGGAGCCCCCTTAAGCTTATCCAAGTTCAACCGTGGAGTTTTGCCCAAAAAAACTACAGATTGCCAGCTGGACTTGGATAGAGGCAAGATTGGCTAACCGTTGAAGCTTTGCAATAGAGCATCAATGCCGTTAGCAGGTTAATTTTTCGTGGCCGTGTGCTGCTGCTCCGTGTAAATCCGTCGTTAAGCTACTGAAACTATGGCTGTTGCAACCCAAACCTTAGAAGAGCTTTGCATCAATTCAATTCGCTTTTTAGCGATTGATGCTGTTGAAAAAGCAAAATCCGGCCACCCCGGTCTGCCCATGGGGGCAGCACCGATGGCCTATGTCCTGTGGGACAAGTTCATGCGGTTTAACCCCAAAAATCCCGATTGGTTTAACCGCGATCGCTTTGTGTTGTCTGCCGGACATGGGTGCATGTTGCAATACGCCCTGCTGTACCTGACCGGGTACGACAGCGTTACCCTTGACGACATCAAACAGTTCCGCCAGTGGGGCTCCCACACCCCCGGTCACCCCGAGAACTTTGAGACTCCTGGGGTTGAGGTCACCACTGGCCCCCTGGGGCAGGGCATTGCCAATGCTGTGGGTCTGGCCATGGCCGAGGCCCATCTGGCCGCTCGCTTCAACAAGCCCGACTGTAGCCTGGTAGACCACTACACCTACGTCATTCTGGGCGATGGCTGCAATATGGAAGGGGTATCCAGCGAAGCCTGTTCCCTGGCGGGTCACCTGGGTCTGGGCAAGCTGATTGCCCTCTATGACGACAACCACATTTCCATCGACGGTTCCACCGATATTGCCTTCACCGAAGATGTGGCTAAGCGGTTTGAAGCCTACGGTTGGCATGTTCAGCATGTGGAAAACGGCAATACCGATTTGGATGCGATCGCCAAAGCCATCGCAGCGGCTAAGTCCGTCACTGACAAGCCTTCGCTGATTAAAGTCACCACCACCATCGGCTACGGTTCGCCCAACAAGCAAAACACCGCTGGGGTTCACGGTGCCGCCCTGGGAACCGACGAAATTAAAGCCACCCGCGAAAACCTGAACTGGCCCCACGGTGACTTCGAAGTGCCGGAAGACGTGCTGAGCCACATGGGCAAAGCAGTAGAACGGGGTGCCAGCCTGCAGGCCGAGTGGGAAGAAACCCTGGCCACCTACCGCACCAAGTACGCCGCCGAAGCCGCCGAGTTTGACCGCATGCTGGCCGGTAAACTGCCCGCAGGCTGGGCCGATGCACTCCCCACCTACACCCCCGCAGATAAGGCGCTGGCCACCCGGAAAAACTCCGAAGCCACCCTCAACGCCCTGGCCCCCGTCCTACCCGAGCTGATTGGGGGTTCCGCTGACCTGACCCACTCCAACCTGACGGAACTGAAGATTTCTGGCAGCTTCCAGAAGGGCGCTTACGAAAACCGCAACCTCCGCTTTGGGGTGCGGGAACACGGCATGGGTGCCATTTGTAACGGCATTGCTCTGCACAATTCTGGCTTGATTCCCTACTGCGCCACCTTCCTGGTGTTCGCAGACTACATGCGGGCAGCCATTCGTCTATCAGCCCTGTCCCAGGCCGGGGTGATTTACGTGATGACCCACGACTCCATCGGTCTGGGTGAAGACGGGCCGACCCACCAGCCAGTGGAAACCCTGGCTTCCCTGCGGGCCATTCCCAACCTGACGGTAATTCGCCCTGCCGATGGCAACGAGACCTCTGGGGCTTACAAAGTCGCTGTCGAAAGCCGCAAGGCTCCCACTCTGATGGCCTTCAGCCGCCAGGGATTGCCTAATCTAGACGGATCTTCCATTGATGCGGTGGCCAAAGGTGCCTACATTCTGTCTGACAGCGAAGGTACCCCCGACCTGATTCTGATCGGCACCGGCAGCGAAGTGAAGCTCTGTGTCGAAGCCGCCGAGCAACTGCGGGCCAATGGCACCAAAGTGCGGGTGGTTTCCATGCCCTCCTGGGAACTGTTTGACGCTCAGGATGCGGCCTATCAGGAATCTGTACTGCCCAAGGCCGTGACCAAGCGCCTGGCGGTGGAAGCCGGTATCAGCATGGGCTGGTGCCGCTACGTTGGTGCTGAAGGCGATGTGGTTAGCGTTGACCGCTTCGGTGCCTCTGCCCCTGGCGGTACCGTCATGAAGGAGTTTGGCTACACCACCGAGAATGTGGTCAGTCGCGCTAAAGCGCTGCTGGGCTAGTGGGTTGGCTGACCAAACCAAAGAGCAACTTGGAGCTTGACGGCTAAGTTAGCCTGATCAAGCTTCCCAAACATAAAGAAAGAGGCGTTCGTTATGAATGCCTCTTTTTTGTTAGATAGTGAATTTGTTAGGTAGTGAATTTGTTAGATAGTGAATCCACTGGTTATAACCTGAGTTCGAGATCAGGCACGACCGTTGAGATTTCACTGCAGCTATCCTCTCCTGGGAGGGGCAGGGGTGGGTTAATCCCGGCATTGAGCCGCTTTATCTGTAGTCAATGGGGTATCTGTGGTCGTAGATTTGACCCACCCCGCCCTCCGGGCACCCCTCCCAGGAGGGGAAGTTGCTCAGCATGTCCCTATCGGAAGTTGTCCCAAACTGAGGTTCTGTTAAGACCCCATCGTAGACCCCAGACTGAGTGCATCCCAGTTTTGCAGCCCTCACCCTAAATCCCTCTCCCAGAGCGGGAGAGGGACTTTGACTCCGGCTCCCCTTCTCCCATTTTGGGAGAAGGGGTTGGGGGATGAGGGCAGACTTGCAAAACTGGGATGCACCCCCCAGACTGAGCATCGATAAAGCGCTGGAGGTTGTATGGATCTGAATCGGTCACAGGTCGAGGAGGCAGGGGGACTGGGGAGCGGGAAATATTGCCATACTGCCAAAACGGTTGCTAATTGCTGAAGGGAGCGGGAGCAGCCAAGCTTATGCCGGGGGCAGAGGTGCGTTGAGCCGTCCCAACATGAACGACCTGCTGGGGTATACCAATGTCAATGCCCGCTTCTTCGAAGGCAATTTTGAGGCGGCGGCGATATTCCCGAGCCACATCCCACTGTTTGAGGGGTTGAGTTTTAATCCAGATGCGAACAGTTGCTCCGGCATGATCCAGATGATCTACCCCCAGCAGCAGGGGCGGTTCCAGAATCAGTTGGCTCCAGATAGCGTCTTTGCGCAGGTCGGCAGCAACCTGTTCAACCAGCTTCAGGGCGGCGTTAATGTCGGAGCTAAGGGCGATGGGAATCATCAGATCCACCCGCGACCATTCCTTCGACAGGTTTTGCACAATGTCGATTTTGCTGTTGGGAATGGTGATCAGCCGTCCCTCTTCGTTGCGGAGCTGGGTCATGCGCAGGTTCATGGTCTCCACAAAACCCCACACGTCACCAACAACGATGACATCGCCGACACCGTACTGGTCTTCCAGCAAAATCAAAAAGCCGTTGATGAAGTCTTGAATCAGGCTCTGGGAGGCCAGGGAAATCGCCAAACCCACCAGCCCGGCCCCGGTTAGCAGTGGACCAATGCGAACCCCCAAAATGCCCAGCCCGACAATGGCCGCAATCAGGCAGATAAAAAAGATCACCAGGCTCTTAATCACCTGGGAAAAGGTGGAGAAGCGCAGCCCTAACCGCTGGGAGGGTTCTGGGGAGCGGGCGGCACCATCCTGCAGGGTCAAAAACAGACGATCTACCAGAACATTGCCAAAGCGAATCACCCAGTAGGTGACCAGAATTAACAGACCCAGTTCTGCCGGTAACCGCAGCAACCGCTGCATGACAATTTGCAGCCATCGGGTGTAGGGAAACAGGCCAAAAATGGTATAGACCGCCAAAATGACAACACTCCACTGGCCGATGCGTAGAATAATGCGCTTCAGGTCAATCCAGCCTTCCTTCTCCTGTTCTTGTAACCGTGCTCTCAAGGCGGTGTTGAGATCTATCGCCGCTTCTGCTTCTGCGGTGGCAAAGGCGGCCTGCAGCCGTCGTTTTTTGCGGCGCAGACCGGCCCTTAGAACGCCCAGGCCCAGATATAGACAGATGGAGAGCAGGGCGATCGCGCCCGCCCACCGCGCCTGCTGCCACAAATAGTCAGGTTCTCGTTCGTCAAAGTAGGCTTTTAGCCCGGCCTCCACAGAACGTGCAATATTCTGGGCCGTCAGCGCAGGATTGCTGTAGCCATTAATTTGGGCATCCAACGACGTGATTGTAGATAGAAATTCCCCATTCACCCGAATGATGGGCTGATTGCTCTGTTGGTCAAAATCCTGACTAACGTCTAGATTTTCTGGAGAGAGGCTACCGTCCAACAGGTCATATAGCCGCCGCTCAATTTCCTGGGCCCGTTGCTGGGCCGAGAGGGAGAGTTGCCCGTTGGCAGCTCTCCCCACCGCCGGAGCCGCTACCCGGAACAGGGTACGGCCATCTAGTCGAACCGGCGCAGTGGACACATCGGCAGCAGAACCGGTCAGCAAGGACTGAATATCCGGCGGCGCGAGGGATTCTAGATTGGTTAAGACAGGGGATTTTACCGAAACCGCTGGCTTTTCATCGGGTTTTGGATAGGTAGTTTCTTGAGACGGAGCTTCCTGGGCAAAACCGGGAACCGTAACTACAAGCCACAGCGTCAGGGCGATAAGGGCCAGCAGCCCTGCTTTACCATGCTGTAAAGAGACCAGCCGCGAAGGGATTACCCTCCATGGCCGTAACAACCGCAAGCAGGGTGACCGCATCCATTGGTCATACCAGGGAAATAGAAATTTCATGGGGCTGAAGGCTCCAGACAGCAGACAAATCGATTGGGTCAGTGACTATTCTTAACAAACATCCCCAATATCGACATCATCTGATTAGACAGTTTGACCAGATGGCAGGGTACATCTGCAAAATTTGGTGGCTACCGCTATCCCTTGTTACCGTGACAGGGTAAATCCTGGAGTCCGCCATGCAGGTACAGGTCACTATCATTGTGTCGTCGCCCCCCAGGGAAACGGACCTGGAAAGTTTGCGTTCTGCAGCATCTGAGCTGACGAACAAGCGCGACAGCATTACGGTAGAGGGGGCCGAAGCAGAGGGCCGCTTTTCCCTGGTCACCTGTTTTTCTATGAAAACGGCGGCCCAGTATAAAGTGGTGGATAAGATTTCCGACAAATTCGAGTTCTGGACATGGGATCTGGAGGGTTACCAGGAGATGATGATTTCTTTTGCTTGAGATTTAGACCTCGTCCAAGTTCAGAAAGGGAGTCTTGCCTTAGAGATGACCACAGATCTCGGGCTGGACTGGGTATGTTTCCAGAGCATGAGTGGCAATGAGTGAATATCAGTATTACGAATTTCAGGCCATAGATCGGCCCCTGACGACAACAGAGCAGGAGACAATTCAGGCGTTGTCGAGCCGGGCGCAGGTGACTCCCCATCGGGCGGTATTCCTCTACAACTATGGGGATTTTCGCGGCAAACCTGGGGTCATCCTGGAGAAGTACTTTGATGTGATGTTCTACATCGCCAACTGGGGCACCTGGCAGTTGATGTTTCGCTTCCCCAAGCAGTTGGTCAACCTTGAGTGGTTCCGCCCCTACGAGATCGATGAAGCCATAGAGCTTTCCATTGCCGCGAAATACGTTGTTTTGGACATCACCATCCAGGAAGAAGGCGGCGTTGGCTGGGTGGAAGGGGAAGGCTGGCTGCCCCGCCTCTTGCCCCTGCGGGATGATCTGCTCAGCGGTGACATGCGCCTGCTATATCTGGCGTGGTTGCGGTTGGTGACGGCTTCGGGCTACTACGGCTCTGACCTGGAAGATGACCCTCTGGAGCCGCCAGTGCCCCCCAATTTAGACAAGCTATCGCCTGCCCTGCAAGCCTTTGTCGAACTGGTTGAGCTGGACCCGGATATCGTCACCGCTGGTGCTCAGGCCAGTCCCAAGCATGAGGCGAAAACGGCTCCATCCCTGGAGGATTGGCTACCGCAGCTGCCAGAAGCAGAGCGACAGGAATTTTTGCTGAAGCTGGTACGGCGCGAACCCAATGTGGATATGCTGCTGATCAAGCGCCTGAAGGAGCTGGCGGGGGTGGGGGAATCGACCCTTCAGGCTGTACCTGGACAACGGCGATATTCGGACCTGGAGAAGATTGCCGACGACATCAAAGCCAAACATCGCCAACGAGAACTCAAACGCCAACAAAAAGAAGCGGCAGCAGCGCAAAAACAGCGCATCAAATATCTGGAATCCCTCGCCCCCAAAGAATCCCAAATCTGGGAACAAGTCACAGACTTCATTCAGATCAAGCAAGCCTACGCCTATGACGAAGCCACCAAACTGCTTCGAGATTTGCGGGATTTAGCCCAACAACAAGACCGATTGCCTGAATTTAGCCGCCGCTTTGAGCGCCTGAAACAGGATTACAGCAACCGTCCGGCGCTAATGCGACGGCTTAAATCAATTCAGACATAAGCTTCCCTCCAGGCGACGTTGGTAAGGCACTGCCTACTGTTCTCTGGTGGCCGGTCTCGAATCACCTTCATTCACTGAAGGGCGCGATGTTTCGGCTCCCGGAGAGCCATCCCCCCCGCCTGAATTGGCTGGCGCAGGTGCCAATGGCACCTCTGGAGTGATTGGTTCTGGATTTGCCCCTGGCGCTTCTGGATCGATGACGCCTGGCTTGTCTGGATTCGCTCCCGGTGCTTCTGGATCGATGACGCCCGGGGTATCCGGGTTTGCTCCTGGGGCTTCCGGATCGAGCCCGCCTGAACCACCGGCAGAACCGGAACCGCCACCAGCTGGAGGGGCACTGGGTTGATTGCCCGTGGATGGATAATTTTGACCGCTGTTTTCACCAGTGTCGATGTATCTGCTGAAGGCCCAACCCAACTCGTCGGGCAAGGTCTCAGAACGCGCCTTGACCTGATACCAGATGCTATCTCCTAAGGCGGTTTCATCGAAAATATCAACTTCAGTACCTGCGGGAGCCTGGTACAAAACAGGCGTATTTGTTCCCGGAGCATCGTGAACATTGAGCAAGCTGGCGGTAACCGTTCCTGACGAAATCGCCTCTGGAGGATTTACCACCTCGACTACAGCGGCATCATCTTCTAACTCATCTTCCTCTGCCGTTGAATTAGCTCGACATCCAGCAGTTATCAAACTTAGCAATACGAGCAAGATTGAAATACTTTTTGTTGCTTGAAACATGACTTTTAAGCCTTTTAAGACCTTTTTTGATACCAACTATTGGAAAACAAAAGAAGATTAGCACAGGCCATGCCTGGTTCTGATCAAGAATCTTCCTGAGGATTGTATAAATTCAGTCCTGTAGGATAGTCATCTCGGCCATCCAAGGCAGGCAAGGTGCCTCCCTACAGGATTTTCAATTCTTAGGGAAACTCACTCCATACCAAGTCCAGCTCGATATCTTCAGTTTTCCCTGAGGTAAAACCCTGTTCGACTGACAAAACTTCTCAACCAAATCCGCCTGAACCGAGAGTGTTCTGATTTTTGTGTAAGGGCCAATCAGCCGATTAATCAAGTTTTCTGCAAGCCTTGTAGGGCAGGCGTCTCGCCTGCTTAGCTGGGACAGGCAGGATGCCTATCCCACAAGATTCTGAACTCCCCCGAAAGCCCACCCTCCGGGAAGCAAGCTACACCCTAGCCCTCTCCCGAGGGGAGAGGGCACTGGAAAGGTAGATCGGCTCCCCTCTCCCAGAGCGGGAGAGGGACTTTGACTCCGGCTCCCCTTCTCCCATTTTGGGAGTAGGCCGTTGCTTGCTGTCCGAAGGACATAGGACGCGCGTAGGTCTGAGACCGTGCGAAGCAGCAGGGGTTGGGGGATGAGGGCAGACTTGCAAAACTGGGATGCACCCGTTTCTGGATAGTTAAGGGCTATGACATTTTCCAGGTTAATTCTTCACCAGCTCGCAATGGCACCAGCCCCGATTCAGGAAAAGGTAGCTCGTCGGGGATGCGCCAGGGAGTTTTAGTCAGGGTGATTGTTTCGGTATTGCGGGGCAGTTTATAAAAGTCGGGACCGTAAAAGCTGGCGAAGGCTTCCAGTTTGTCGAGGGCATTCATGCCCTCGAACACCTCGGCATAAAGCTCCATGGCATGCAGGGCCGAGAAACAACCGGCACAACCGCAGGAACTTTCTTTGCCGTGGCGAGGATGGGGGGCGCTATCGGTGCCCAGAAAGAATTTTGGATTGCCTGAAGTCGCTGCTTGCAACAATACCTCGCGATGAGTTTCCCGCTTCAAGATGGGCAAACAGTAATAATGGGGGCGAAGCCCCCCCTGGAAAAGGATGTTGCGGCTGAACAGGAGATGTTGAGGTGTAATGGTGGCGGCGGTGTTGTCGGTTGCCAGCACAAATTCCACCGCATCGGCAGTGGTGACATGCTCCAGCACCACCCGCAGATCCGGAAAACGCTGCTTGAGGGGAGCCAGCTTTTCCTCAATGAAAACTTTCTCCCGGTCGAACATATCCACATGGGAGTCCGTAACTTCCCCATGGAGCAGCAGGGGTATATCGACCTGCTGCATAGCTTCGAAGACGCGATCGCACTTGCGAATATCCGTCACCCCTGAATCGGAGTTGGTGGTGGCCCCGGCGGGATAGTACTTCACCGCTTTGATGAACTGGGCCTCTTTAGCCGCGAATATTTCCTCAGGGGGAGTGTTGTCGGTCAGGTAGAGGGTCATCAACGGCTCGAACTGTTGGCCGACTGGAATTGCAGCGAGAATACGATCCCGATAGGCGGCGGCATCGGCCACCGTGCGCACGGGTGGCTTCAGGTTCGGCATCACAATGGCACGGGCAAACTGGCGCACCGTATGGGGCAGCACAGCCTTTAGGGCTTCACCGTCGCGGAGGTGCAGGTGCCAGTCGTCAGGACGGGTGAGGGTAAGTCTTTCCATAACTCGATCATAGTGCAGTTGCTTCCCCATCCAGATTGCTAACTAAACCTTGTCCCAGTCCAGAAGTGGAGTTTTGCTCCAGGGAAAGCTACCGTTTTCGAGCTGGACTTGGCATATCCCAAGAGCATGTTACGCACCGTAGAGTACTCCATGAAAATTACTATCCATTTGCCGTGACCCTCCGCCCTCACCCCTGCCCCTCTCCCTGAAGGAGAGGGGTTCTGAATCCGGCTCCCCTTCTCCCCAGGGGAGAAGGGGAGCCGGAAAGGGATTCGCCGTATTAAGAGAACGTTGTCGTTGGCCCTGTTGCCGAAAGCCTGTGGCAGCATAGGCGTAGTCGCGGATAAGCCTCTAACCGCGTCGCGCTTTGGCAGATGGAGGGCCAGCAGGTCAGGCTCTAATGGTCGTAAATTTTTCAAACCCGTCCGAAACCTTTGTTCACGTTAGAGAAAATTCTGGTTCAGAAGTCGCTACAGAAATTCGCGTTAAGGGAACGGTGCAGGGGGTCGGCTTTCGGCCCATGGTGTACCAACTTGCTTTGGCCTGCCAGTTGCGGGGCGAAGTGTACAACGATGCTGCCGGGGTCGTCATCCGCCTGGCCGGCACGCCCACCCAGGTTGACCAATTTTTGGAACGCCTGCCTGCCAGTGCTCCCCCCCTGGCCAAAATCGAATCCATTCAGCACACCGTGCTCACCCCCGCCACCATCCCCCAGGCGAGCTTCACCATTACCCCCAGCCGGGCCGGTCACAGCCGCACCCAAATTTCTCCCGATGCCGCCACCTGCCCCCAGTGCCTGGCGGAGACGCTGAATCCTGCCAGCCGCTTCTACCGCTATCCCTTCACCAACTGCACCCACTGCGGCCCCCGCCTCAGCATCATTCGCGCCATCCCCTACGACCGGGGCAACACCAGCATGGCCGGGTTCCCCATGTGCCCTACCTGCCAGGCCGAGTACAGCGATCCCCTCAACCGCCGCTTCCACGCCCAGCCGGTGGCCTGCGATCGCTGCGGCCCCCAGGTCTGGCTCGAATCTGCCAGGGGGGATGTAGTTCCCACCGACGACAGTGATTCTCTCGATCCCCTCGACCAGGTTTGTCAGTTACTCCTCCAGGGCGAAATCGTCGCCATTAAGGGAATTGGCGGCATTCACCTTGCCTGCGATGCCACCAACGAAACCGCCGTCAGCCAGCTCCGCCAGCGCAAACAGCGCTACCACAAACCCTTTGCGTTGATGGTGCGGGACCTTTCCGTGATTGAACCCTACTGCGACATCAGCCAAGAAGAACGGGCTTTGCTGGAGAGCCCGGCAGCGCCGATTGTTCTATTAAAGAGAGCGAGAGAGCGAGAGAGGAAGATAGCGAGATGGGGAGATGGGGAGATGGTGGGATGGCGAGAGAGTAAGTTGGCGAGATGGGGAGATGGGGAGATGGCGAGATGGGGAGATGGCGGGATGGGGAGATGGGGAGAGAGTGAGTTGGCGAGATGGCGAGTGGCAGAGTGGCAGAGTGGGACAAATAGCCTTAATCCCCACCCCACCACCCCACCACCCCACCACCCCACCACCTCACCTACCTCACCCACCACCACCCAACCCCTCGCCCCCTCCCTAGCCCCCCACCTCCCCACCCTCGGGGTCATGCTGCCCTACACCCCCCTGCACCACCTGATGCTGCAGCGGATGGATCGGCCCATTGTGCTGACCAGCGGCAATCTATCGGATGAGCCGCAATGTATTGACAATGGGGAGGCCAGGGAGAAGTTGGGTTCTATCGCTACGTACTTTCTGCTCCACAACCGCGATATTGTGAACCGGGTGGATGACTCGGTGGTGCGAGTTGTGGCGGGGCAAAAGCAGACCCTGCGCCGGGCCAGAGGCTATGCTCCTGCCCCCATCCGTTTGCCCAAGGGATTTGAGGACACTCCTCCGATTCTGGCCATGGGGGGGGAACTCAAAAGTACGTTTTGCCTCAGCCGGGAGGGAGAAGCCATTCTCTCCCAGCATCTGGGGGATTTGGAGAATGCTGTTGCCTTCGAGACTTACCAGGACACCCTGGCGCTGTACCAACGGCTGTTTGAGCACGAGCCGGTCGCCCTTGCGGCGGATCTTCATCCCGATTACCTCTCTACCAGGCTGGCTCAGGACTTGGCCCAGGATCAGGATCTGCCCCTCTACGGCATTCAGCACCACCACGCCCACATCGCCGCCTGCATGGTGGAACATGGCCTGCCCATCGACACTCCCCCGGTGCTGGGAATTGCCCTGGACGGCCTGGGTTACGGCGCGGACGATACCCTCTGGGGAGGAGAGTTTTTGGTGGCCGACTACCGCGCCTTTCAGCGGGTTGCCCACTTTGAGCCGATGGCCATGCTGGGCGGTGCCCAGGCAACTCGTCAGCCCTGGCGCAACACCTATGCTCAACTTGTCCACTCTCTCGGATGGGAAGATCTGATGGAACAGTTTGGGGATCTGGAGCTGGTGCAGTTCCTTGCTGCTCAGCCCCGAAACATTCTTGACCAAATGCTGACAACCGGAATGAGAGCGCCCCTGGCATCCTCTGCCGGTCGCCTGTTCGATGCCGTCGCCGCTGCCGTGGGCTGCTGCCGCGATGCGGCCAGCTACGAAGGCCAGGGCGCGATTGAGCTGGAGGCAATAGTTAAGCCAGAAGCTTCCTGCGACCATCTCTATCCCTTTGCTCTACAGGAAAAGGGGCCGACTCAAGTGCTGTCCGCTGCTCCCCTATGGCCAGAGCTGCTGCAGGACTTACAAGCGGGAGTGGACAGATCCCTGATTGCGGCTCGTTTTCACTACGGGTTGGCAGATGCGATCGCCCATCTCGCCATTTCCCTTTGCCGTCGCCACCAGCTTACCCAGGTGGTCCTGTCTGGCGGCGTTTTCCAGAATCAAGTTTTGCTGACTGCCGTCCATGATCGACTTCATCAGGATGGGTTGAACATCCTGATCCCCCACGACGTGCCGCCTAACGATGGCGGGATTTCCCTGGGGCAAGTTGCGATCGCCGCCGCTCGCCTGAAGGAGAATCCACCTTAACCTGATCCCCTCCTGGGAGGGGTGCCCGCAGGGCGGGGTGGGTCGAACGTCGTTTCTCAGGATTTTCTTTATGACCAAATGCGTTATTGCCCAGCTTTACCCACCCCTGCCCCTCCCAGGAGGGGATCGCAATCCGCCTCTATGACCAAATTTTTCATTGCCCCAGCTTTACCCACCCCTGCCCCTCCCAGGAGGGGATCGCAATCCGCCTCTATGACCAAATTTTTCATTGCCCCAGCTTTACCCACCCCTGCCCCTCCCAGGAGGGGATCGCAGACCACCTTTTGGACATAACCATTAGACTTGTTGCGAAATAACGGAAGAAATCGCTGTAATGCCCACACAGTAAGGGCTTCAAGGATTTTGGGCAAAAATCGCTGAAGTGCCTTCTACGCAACGGTTACAGGGTTTTTGGGGACTAATTCACAACAGGTCTAGTACAGTCTCTCTCGATTCTCCCCTAACCCCTATCAGTCCCGACAACACAGGACCCTATCACTATGTGCCTAGGCATTCCCGGACAAATCCTCGAAATTAGCGACCTGGAACAGCAACTCGCCATTGTTGACATCGGCGGAGTTCGTCGCCCCGTCAATATCGCCTGCATTGTGGATGAAGACCATCCCGTTGAAGCCTGCGTCGGCGACTGGGTTCTTGTCCACGTCGGCTTTGCTATGAACCGCATCGACCCCGAAGAGGCTCAACTCACACTGGATATGCTCGACGAAATGGCCGAGGCCCACGAAGCGATGGCCACCACCTAAGGTTCTCAATTGTTGAGATTGGTGGTGCACTGCTGCGCGAGTGCACCCTACGGTGAATGTCACTGAATTAAGCCTGGTGGGCAGTGCCCACCCTACGGCAGATCAAGGCTTTCGACCATTTGCAAGAGTTAATTTCACGTTATTTCAGTGCCATTCCACCCTACGGTCCTCATCCACTCATCCACCCTCCCACCCATCCACCCACCTACCTCACCTACCCACCTACCTCACCTCCCTCCCCTACCCACCTACCCTCCCACCCACCTACCTCCCCTACCTATCCACCCACCCCCCTCCCCCTCATGAAATACGTCCAAGAATTCCGCAATCCCCAAAAAGCCCAGGGACTCCTCCACGAAATTGAGGCCCTCGGTGAACAAATCACCCAGGACCGCCCCGGCCCTGTCAAGATTATGGAAGTCTGCGGCGGGCATACCCACTCCATCTTTAAGTACGGGCTGGAATCCCTGCTGCCGCCTACCGTTGAGCTGGTGCATGGTCCCGGTTGTCCGGTGTGTATTATGCCTAAGGGCAGGTTGGACGATGCCATTGCCCTGGCTCAGCATCCTGAGGTCATTCTCACCACTTTTGGCGATGTCATGCGGGTGCCGGGTTCCAGGCAGAGCCTGCTCCAGGCTAAGTCCGAAGGGGCCGATATTCGCATGGTGTATTCGCCCCTGGATGCCCTGAAGCTGGCGCGGCAAAATCCTGACCGAGAAGTGGTCTTTTTCGCCATCGGGTTTGAAACCACCGCCCCCAGTACGGCCCTTACGGTTCTGCAGGCCGAGCGGGAGGGCATCGAAAACTTCAGCCTGTTTTGCAACCATGTGCTGGTGGTGCCTGCCCTGGAGGCCCTGCTCAGCAACCCCGCCCTGCAGTTGGATGGCTTCATTGGCCCTGGTCACGTCAGCATGGTCATTGGTGCCCGTCCCTATCAGGTGATTGCCGAACGCTACGGCAAACCCGTCACTGTATCCGGCTTTGAGCCGCTGGATATTCTGCAATCTCTCTGGATGGTGCTGCGCCAGCTAGCGGAGGGGCGCTGCGAAGTCGAAAACCAGTACCGCCGCCTGGTCAACCACGATGGCAACCCCGTTGCTCTGGATGCCCTGGCGAAGGTCTTCACCGTTCGCGAACAGTTCGAGTGGCGCGGTTTGGGAGATATCCCCGCATCGGGTTTCAAGATGCACCCCGACTATGTTCGATTTGATGCTGAGGCCAAATTTACCCTGCCTCACCAGCAGGTGGCTGACCACAAAGCCTGCGCCTGCGGAGAGATTCTTCAGGGGGTCAAAAAGCCCTGGGAATGCAAGGTGTTCGGCACCGCCTGCACGCCGGAACACCCGATTGGAGCCTGCATGGTGTCATCGGAAGGAGCCTGCGCGGCGTATTACAAGTATGGGCACACTCATGCGGCTGAACTCGTCGGTACCCAGCGAGGGTAACCAATGCTGAAATGAAAAAATCGGCTTCTAACCCTTTAGAACAACTCTTTTCTCGAGAGGGATCAGTTTTTTGTGTAAGGGCCAATTAGCCGATCAACCAAGTTTTCCGCAAGCCTTGTAGGGCAGGCGTCTCGCCTGCTTAGCTGGGACAGGCAGGATGCCTATCCCACAAGATTCTGAACTGGGAGCATCCTACTTTTGTAAGTTTCCCCCCACAAAAACACTCCCCATACAAAAACGGTGTGTCGGGCCAGAACCCCAACACACCTGATCGGACTATTCGTTTTGTTCTCTGACCAGCAATTACTTGCTGCCGGACTTTTCAGACTTGGCTTCCTGGTTCTTGTCGTTGTCGGTCAGCTTATCTTCAAGCTTGTCGATGGCGCGTTCAATGCGCTCTTCGTTCTTTTCTGCGTAAGACTTATTTTCTTCGGTAGTCATAGACTTCCCTCGTTGCTAGAGTTTCTAGTTTTCAACTTAGTCAACCATTTCAAATCCCCCATCTGTGCAAAGGATGAATCTGGCTGATGCTGAGTTCTACCGATGGATCTAATCCCGTTTTTGGGAGTCAGGACTACTCATCGCAGCAGGGGGGCAGGGGCAGGGGGGCTGGATATGCAGTCGCAATTCAGAGAATGGGTATAACCCCTGTCCAAGTCCAGAAGGGCTTTGCCTCAGAGAAAACTACAGATTGCAAGCTGGGCTTTGAATAAGAGTAGTCCAACTAATAAAACATCCAAGCTAGGCCCACCCTCCGGGAAGCAAGCTACATCCCCCAACCCCTTCTCCCCAGGGGAGAAGGGGAGCCGGATTCAGAACCCCTCTCCTTCAGGGAGAGGGGCAGGGGTGAGGGCGGAGGGTCACGGTAAATGGATAGTAATTTTCATGGAGTACTCTAAGTGGCCAGCACACCGTCATCCCGGTCAAGGTGAATATTGGTACGAATCAGCGACCGGCGTAGGGTGCATTAGCGGCTCACACATCTGCGCAAAACCTCACAGGCTTTGTCTTTGGGCCGCAATGCACCGCTTGCGATATCAAGATTCTCGCTGAACGCAAACGGTGCGTTCCGGCCAGGGCAGAAATTTTGCATCGTCGCACGGTGAGCCTGAGGCCGGGACACACCCTACGCATAATTGAGATTTTAGGGGATTTGATGGAGTTAAAATCTCCCTTTTCGGAACACCTTGACAGGGCTGCCAGAACACCGTTCGGCTGGGGGCTTTCAAGATTCCTAAAACAACCTGTATTTTCCCCTGGCTTACCCCTGGTACCCTCTAGCCTGGGGATATGACTCTATCGTCCTCAAAACCGACCTCTTCTAAGCCTCCTCGCCTGCGGGACAAGACCGTTACCCTGGCCCACGGTAGCGGTGGTCAGGCCATGCAGGATTTGATTGAAGCGCTTTTCGTCAGTCAATTTGAGGGGGAACTCCCCAACTCCCTCGAAGACCAGGCCCGCATTCCCTTTGAGGAATTGACGGCCCAGGGAGATCGCCTGGCGTTTACCACCGACTCCTATGTGGTGGACCCGCTGTTTTTCCCCGGTGGTGACATTGGCTCCCTGGCGGTGAACGGCACCGTCAACGACCTGGCGGTGAGTGGGGCCATTCCCCGCTACCTGACCTGCGCCATAATTTTAGAAGAGGGGCTACCCATCGACACCCTGCGGCAGGTGGTTGCCAGCATGGTTACAGCGGCTGAGGCGGCTGGGGTCAAAATTGTCACGGGGGACACCAAGGTCGTCCCTCGGGGAGGGGCCGACAAACTATTCATCAACACCGCTGGCATCGGCGTCATGCGGCGGGGGATAACTCCAGCTGCCGCCCATCTGCAGCCGGGGGATGTGGTGCTGGTCAATGGCCCTATTGGCAACCACGGCGCAACGATTATGGTGGCTCGGGAGGAGTTTGCCCTCGATACCGACCTGCAGAGCGACTGCCAGCCCCTCAATGGCCTGGTGGATGCCATCGTCGCAGTCTGTCCCCAAGTGCGGGCCATGCGCGATGCCACGCGGGGCGGTCTGGCCACGGTGCTGAACGAGTTTGCCGATAGCGCCCAGGTCGGGATCCAGCTAATCGAGGACGAAATTCCCGTGGATGGAGCTGTGCAGGGGCTGTGCGAACTGCTGGGGCTGGACCCGCTGTACCTGGCTAACGAAGGCAAGCTGGTGGTGGTGGTTCCCCCAGGGCAGGTTGAGGAGGTTCTGGCGGCCATGCAGTCCCACCCTACGGGAACCCAGAGTCGCATTATCGGCCAGGTGACGGATGGCCAGCGAGTCTCCCTCAAAACCGGGTTTGGCACCGCCCGGGTGATTGACCGATTGGTAGGTGATCAGCTGCCGAGGATCTGCTAATGCATGAGTTAGGCATTACCGAAAATATCGTTGCGATCGCAACCGACCACGCCAATGGAGCCAGAGTGTGCCGCATCACCCTGGAAATTGGCCAGCTCACCGCCGTCATGGCGGATTCCATCCGGTTTTGTTTTGATGTGTGTGCCAGGGGCACTCCCCTGGAGGGAGCGACCCTCGAAATTATTGAACCTCCCGGTCTAGGTCAATGCCGGGTCTGCGGCCACACCCTGGAGCTTGACCAACCCTTCGGCATTTGCGACTGCGGCAGTATGCAAATCGACATCATTCAAGGCGAAGAACTCACCATCAAAGAATTGGAGACCGAAGCCCTATGTGCGTAACCTGCGGCTGCTCCGATGGAGCCCAAACCACCTACACCCGCCCCGGTCAAGACAATGAACAGGGCATGAACCACCATAGCCACACCCACGTCCTGGAGGATGGCACCGTCATCACCCACACCCACGAAACTGACCATACCCCCTCCCATCCCACAACATCCTCTGCCAACCATCACCACCCCACCACCCCACCACCCCACCACCCCACCCCCTCCGCTCAAACCCACGCCCAAACCCACGGCACCACCCTGACCCTGGAACAAAACCTGCTGGCCAAAAATGACCTGATTGCCGCTCAAAATCGCGGCTGGCTGAAAGGGCGCAATATCACCGCACTAAATTTGGTAAGTTCCCCAGGGGCCGGAAAAACCACCCTGCTGGTCAAAACTATCGAAGATTTGAAGACCGAAATTCCGATAACTGTGATTGAGGGAGACCAGGAAACCGCGAACGATGCCGAACGTATTGCCGCCACCGGATGCCCCGCCATTCAGGTCAATACCGGCACCGGCTGCCATCTAGAAGCCGCCATGATTGAGCGGGGGCTGGATAGCCTGCAGCCTCCCCCCAACTCCCTGGTGCTGATTGAAAATGTCGGTAATCTTGTTTGTCCAGCCCTTTTCGACCTGGGAGAAAAAGCCAAAGTCGCCATGCTCTCCGTCACCGAAGGAGACGATAAGCCGATCAAGTATCCCCATATGTTCCGGGCCAGCCAGGTGATGGTGTTGACTAAAACTGATCTGCTACCCTATGTCAACTTTGATGTACAGCGTTGTGTCGATTACGCCCTTCAGGTCAACCCAGATTTGCAGATTTTCCAGGTTTCGGTCACCACGGGAGCAGGGTTAACTGACTGGTATGCCTGGCTGAGATCCACTATTGGCTGGTGAACTGTCGCCCGCGAATTTCCTGCCGCAGATCAGAGACTTGGGCATCCCAGTCAGTGCCTTTTAGCTTCATCGGGTCAGTCATTTTCAGGCAATTGTGGGCCAGTTTATCAATCACCATGCGAGCCACCTGATCGGGGTTGAGATGAATGGGCATGTAGAAGTCGTAGTCGTTCCAAAAAACGAGTTTATAGTCATAGAACCCGCTTTCATTCAAAAAATGGCTGGCCTTCAAAATTTGTACCCGGTGGGTTTTAACAGGTAGCCCTGCCTTGCGAGCAGCTCGCCGGTCCTGAATTTCTTGCTCAGATTTAGGTGTTTGAACTCCGGGAATAGGCCCCAGAAAATCCAGGTAAATGTGCAGGTCATCATTGTCCTGTTGTTTGGCGACTATCCGGGTTGAATTGAGATGCAGTCGTTTGCTTGAATAAATCCAGCTGCGTACTGCTCTAGGCGTATCTCGCCCTTCTACGAGGGAAATGACTCCAAGGTCTCCCTCCAATATTCGCATTGACTTAAAAGGTTTCGGTTTATTGTCTTTTGGGTTACCCCTCCATCGCAACAGCCGACCAATAAAGCCAAGAACATCTTTGAGGATAGAGTCAAGCCGCATATTAATCCTTTTGTAATCTTGCCACGAACCCATTCAGGTCTTTAGGACGGCTCAGACATTCCTCATTTGAAGCCAACTACCCTGGGCAAATTCCCAAAAGCGCAGCTTTTTGCGAGCTGCAAATTCTGCCCCTAGTACCAAGCGTCATAAGTTCTGTAACATTCACACGCGGGGGCGTAGGGGAGCAAGGGGGCCAGGGAGCAATACAAGTTACATAACTTATGAACTGGCATACTAAGCCCTGTCCAAGTCCAGAAGTGGAGTTTTACCTTAGAGAAAACTACAGTTCTTGAGCTGGACTTGGTATAAACCTCGTCCAAGTTCAGACGTGTAATTTCGCCTAAGAGAAAACTACAGATCTCAAGCTGGACTTGGTATAGGCTCGGTGTAGCAAGTAAATTAAGCTTCCTATGGGAGTAATTTAACCATCCTAAATAAGTCCTTACCCATAGGTTTCCCACTGAACTGGTGGGGCTAAATATTCGTCAGCTAAATCTTTTATAAAATCTTGTCCCTTGTTTCCAGATTTCTGAGGGAACGCAGAGGGTAGAGCCAGGAAATACCCTGCCCATACGCCGCAACAGGGCATTTGAAGGCTAATTGAGGTTAAGTCGTCTAATCCCAAATCTGAATTCAAATATTCTGAATTAAAAGCGGCCTCCCTGGCAGCAAAGGGCTCTTTGCCTCTACAAACTGGGAGTATTCAAATAGGATTTGGTATAAAAGCTTGATGTGGTACAGGCTGTGCCCCGGATTCTGGCTCTACCCTTTGGGCCAACGTTGCCACTGACAGGCAGGGTAGGCACTGCTACCCTGCCCTGCAAGGTTATCTTTCCTTAGGAATGGGGATTCAGTAATGTGGGATAGCCGTTTCGGCTGTCCAGGAGCAGGCAGGATGCCTGCCCTACACAAATTGGATGTTATAAAATCCTCGTTCCTTAGAGGTTGTCGATTTGAGACTTCAGTTCTTCTAGCTCAGCGTCTACTTCGGCATCCTGGGGTGCTGAGGCAGATTTTTCCCCGGCGGGAAGCTGGCCCTGGTCGGTAGTGCCGCCCGAAAGCTGGGCTTTCATGGCTGCCAGCTCCAGATCCACATCTCCACCAGATTCGAGGGACGCAAACTGGCTTTCCAGATCGGCTCCAGCCAGTTCGGCAACGGCAGCTGACTGGGCTTCCATCTGCAGAACTTTCTCTTCCATGCGCTCAAATGCGGCCATGGAGCTGCTGGTATTCATGCGGCTGGTGGTTTGCTGCAGTTGTTCACTAGCTTTGGCAGCGCTGGCCCGAGCCTTGAGCATGTCTTTCTTGGTCTTGGCTTCCGCAAGCTTGCTTTCCAAGCCGATCAGGTTGCGCTTGAGCTGATCCACATTAGCGCTCTGAGAATCTAGCTGATTCTTTAAGACCGTCGCTGTTTCTGCCTGGGTCTTTTTGCGCATTAGAGCCTGACGGGCCAGGTCTTCATCGCCTTTTTGTAGAGCTAACTGCGCCCGCTGTTGCCAGGTGTTGGCCTCAGACTGGGCCTGGTTGTACTGTTGCTCGACCCGCTTCTGGGTTGCGATCGCCCCTGCCACCGCCTGGCGCATTTGCATCAGGTCTTCTTGCATGTCGATAATGGCCTGGTCGAGAACCTTGGCCGGATCTTCAGCCGAACTTACTGCCGCATTCAGGTTAGAACGAATAACTCGGCTAACTCGATCAAATAAGCCCATGATGTCGCTGTTTCCTTCTGCTGTAGTGACACAATGCCTATGCCAAGTCTACAAAAAAATCGAAGCTCATGCTGACTATGACTCAAACTCCATGGCTTATTGTATTTTTGTATAGTTTAATCTGTGTTGCAAGGGCCTAGCCCAGTAAGGTGTTCAATAAACGACTCAGCAAGGCTTTCCCTCTTTTTCTTGGGTTCTACACAAGTTCTCGAAACCCTGAATAAATCTTGTCCAAGTCCAGAGGTGGAGTTCTACCTACGGGTCACTCTCCACACGCAACGATAGAATAATGTCACTACCATAAGGCTGGTGGGCAGTGCCCACCCAACCCTGTCAGGGTGGTCCGAAAAGGGAGATTTTAACTCCATCAAACCCCCTAAAATCTCAATTATGCGTAGGGTGTGTCCCGGCCTCAGGCTCACCGTGCGATGATGCAAAATTTCTGCCCTGGCCGGAACGCACCGTTTGCGTTAAGCGAGAATCTTGATATTGTAAGCGGTGCATTGCGGCCCAAAGACAAAGCCTGTGAGGTTTTGCGCAGATGTGTGAGCCGCTAATGCACCCTACGCCGGTCGCTGATTCGTGCCAATATTCACCTTGACAGGGATGGCACTGCCCACCCTACGGCAGATCAAGGCTTTCAGCGATTTGCAGGGGTTGATTTCAGCTTAATTCAGTGATATTCAACGATAGAAACCAGTTGCTGGCCCAAGCGTCTGCCGTAGCCCAGGATTTTGCCAGAGAGCCTACGGGACAACTCAGGCACCCGGTCCTTTGATGCAGAGGCAGGATCTCATTTCTACAATCTGGTTGATTTCTGCCTTTGAAGAGTTTGTCTACCTTGGTGCTAAGACCACGTTTTTACCCATGCAAGCTTTTCAAAGGATTTTCACTATGATGAGCGAACGTTTTTGTGCGCTTTTTCTGGGCGCAGTGTTTACAGCTTTAGGAATCGCTGGCTTCTTTCCTGATGTGGTATCCCTGCCTTCACCAGAGGTGGCTGACGCAGCTCCGCTACCTCTGGATATGGGAGATACCTATCTGCAGGGTTTTGGTTATTTGTTTGGCCTGTTTCCCGTGAACCTAATGCATAACCTGGTGCACCTGTCGGTGGGCATCTTCGGCATTGCAGCTTCCACAACCGTGATGGGTGCTCGCTTGTTTAACCGGTTCTTTGCTATCTCCTACCTGCTCATTGCAGTAATGGGGTTGGTGCCCTTAGCTCGCAACACCTTTGGCTACATGCCCATCTTTGGCAACAACGTCTGGCTTAACGGGCTAACTGCTCTGATTGCTGGCTACTTTGGCTTCTTTGTATCCGGTAAACCGGAAGCTACAGCAAGTATCTAAACCCTGTCCAAGTCCAGAAGTGGAGACAGTCTTAGCATCAGCAGCATCCAGGGTTTTGAGATACTGGCGGCAGCTTCGATGTATTGGGCAAGGCTGCGGCTATCCATGGCGATTGGGAGGAGGCGGTTTTTAGTGCTGCAGCAGTTTCGAACTTGATGTGCGGAAAGGAGTAGGGAATAGGGAATAGGGAATAGGGAATGGGGAGTAGGGAATAGGGAGTAGGGAATAGGGAATAGGGAGTAGGGGGGGGCGGGTTCAGGCTCTTGTGGGATGGGCATCCTGTCTGTCCCAGCTGAGCTGGCGAGACGCCCTGCCCTACGAAGCTCGCAGAACTCGTGATTGATTGGTTTGTTAGACCTTACACAAAAACTTGATCACTCTGGGTAATGATGGGTTAAGTCTGCCACTATCCTTGCTATAGAAAATTGATCTATCTTTCTCCGGGAATTGTGGGTTATCTGGTCTCTCAGGTCGTCTGCGTCACGCTACGCTGAAGGTGACGGTTACTACAAAAACCATGCAAACCTCGGAGAATCCAGCGTCCAAGACCGCCAAAGCTATTCCCTCCCCCGACGGGTTTGATGCCAAACATCCCCCCGCGCCCGAACTGATTGATGCCTGCGTTCACTGCGGCTTCTGCCTGACCACCTGCCCCAGCTACCGGGTGATTGGCAAAGAAATGGATTCTCCCCGAGGGCGCATTTACCTGATGGATGCCATCAACCAGGGAGAAGCGCCTCTATCGAATGCGTCGGTGCAGCACTTTGACTCTTGCCTGGGATGCCTGGCCTGCACCACCTCCTGCCCCTCTGGGGTGCAGTACGACCAGCTGATTGCCGCCGTGCGGCCCCAGGTGCAGCGCAACCACGACCGTACCCTGCCGGAGAAGCTGCTGCGGGCAATTATCTTCAACTTGTTTCCCTATCCCCAGAGGCTGCGGCTGTTGTTAGGACCGCTGTATCTGTATCAGAAGCTGGGAATGTCAAAGCTGGTTCAAAAAACGGGATTGCTCCAGAAAATTTCCCCCAACCTGGCGGCGATGGAGTCGCTGCTGCCGCAGGTGACGGCAGACAGTTTTCAAGACACCCTGCCCACTGTAGTACCCGCCCAGGGCAAACAACGCTATCGGGTGGGCATGCTGACTGGCTGTGTACAGCGGGTGTTCTTTTCGGATGTCAATGCCGCCACGGCCCGAGTACTCAGCGCCAACGGCTGCGAGGTGGTGATTCCCCGTGAGCAGGGCTGCTGTTCTGCCCTGCCCGCCCACCAGGGGCAAGAGGCCCAGGCCCAAACCCTGGCCCGACAGATGATTGATGTTTTTGAGCAGGCGGAGGTGGATTATATTGTCATCAATGCCGCTGGCTGTGGCCATACGTTGAAGGAATATCACCACATTCTGCAGGATGATCCAGCCTATCGAGAACGCGCCAAAGCCTTTGTAGATAAGGTGAAAGACGTAAACGAATTTCTGGCCATGGTGGGCATCACCGCCGAACTGCACCCGCTGACGGAAGGCGATTTGCCCCTGGTTTACCAGGACGCCTGCCACCTCATCCACGGGCAAAAAATTAGCCTGCAGCCCCGACAACTGCTGCGAAAAATCCCTGGTGTTACCCTGCGGGAACCCATCGATGCGGCCCTCTGCTGCGGCAGTGCTGGGGTTTACAACATGCTGCAGCCTGAGGTGGCCGAAGAACTGGGGCAAATGAAGGTGACCAACCTGGTGAATACCGGGGCGGCGATGATTGCTTCCCCCAATCCGGGTTGTTCCTTGCAAATTCAGAACCATCTGGCCCGGCAGGGCAAGCAGATGCCCCTGATGCACCCGATTGAGTTACTGGATCTATCAATTCGGGGCGTTAAGCTGTCTGATGTAGACCCAGCTTAGACCCAGCCATGACGGCTTTGCGCTCTACCCTCGATCCGCCGGTATTTTCTGGCTTTGACTCGTTAACAGCTGACCAGCAGAGTCGGCTGTTGAAAGAGGCCCTGCCCCGGTTCTTTGCAGCCCAGGGGGAGGGCAGTGCCGAAGCGGTGGTGGTGTGTCTGCATGGCTTTACGGGCATGACCTACGAAGCCGATCCGGTGGCAGAGGCCTGTACTCAGGTAGGACTGGATGCGGTGACGGTGCTGCTGCCGGGCCATGGCTATGCCACAAAACCTGAACAGGTGCGGCAGATTTCCCGCATTACGGGAGATGGACTACTGGAAGCCGCTAGAATTGTCATTGCCGAAGCCCATCGCCGCTATGGCCGGGTGGCCATTTTCGGCCAGTCCATGGGGGGTGCGATCGCTTTACAAATGGCCGCAGAACAACGGGTAGACGCCTGTGCCGTTGCCGCTCCCGCGTTAAGGCTAACCACCAATGTAGAAATCTTAATTCCCCTGCTGAGTTGGGCCAACTTTACCCTGACCTCAAACCTGCAGCAGAATTTTTACCTGCCCCGCTACGATTTCTACCATTCCAAAGCTCTGCGGGCTCTGTGGCAGGTGTGTCGTCGCGCCCGTAACTCTTTGACCGAAATTACCTGCCCGGTGTATGCGGCCCATTCCCACAATGACACCACCATCCCCCCCGTGGTGATGGATTGGCTGCAGCGGGATGTGTCGGACCTGACTTACCAGTGGTTTGACGATTCCAACCATGTGCTCACCCGCGATGTAGACGGCGATGAGGTCTGTCGCCAGGTGGCAGAATTTTTGGGGAAGACAGGTAGGGTGATACGTGGGTAGGGGCGATGTATTCGGTGCAAAACCCTGGGGAATACCCCCCAAACCCTGGCCGAATGCATCGCCCCTACGAGATTGATTGACTTATTCACCGTAATGAGTCTTTGCACGAATAATCAGCACTACCTTATCGGTTTCAATAATTTCGTAGAGAACTCTATCTTTGCGGTTAAGTCTCAACGAGCGCAGTCCGATTAAATCCCCTTTTAACGCTTTGCCTTCATAGGGATTCTGAGCCACAACATTCAGCAAAATATTCTTCAGCTTGGCTTTCTATTTGGCAGTAAGTTGCTCGACATCTTTTTGAGCTCGTTTAGAAAATAGAATCTGATACGTGCTCATGGGAGCAGAGCGTCGATCGAGATAGCCTCTCCCCGTTCATAATCTCGGCGTGCTGCTTTAACATCATCCAGAACACCTGGAATTTTAGCGATTTCCGCCGTTTCGACAAGCGCTTCCCATTCAGCCTGGCTCAGCAAAACATAGCTCTGGTCATCTCTGACAATCGTAACGCCTTCCTGAGCTTGGCTGACACGATCGCAGAGTTCATCGAGATGCGCTTTGGCGTAATCTGCTGTGACGTGATGCATGGTTTGACCTCATAGCTTAGGCAAATAGGCTACTGGGGTAGCTGTGTGGGAGTTCAGCAATCAGGTTGATCGTATTGTAAACCCGGTTTTCATAACTGTATACAAATGGGTGCGGGGGTAGGGGTTAATTTGCTGGTCACGAATTCAATGGTTAATCCTGTTTATTCTCGAACATTGGTCTAAGCACTTCTATCTGCTGCTGCCATTCTTCATGGGTTTTGGGAGGATGAAACCAGGTAGCCTCTGTATCAGGGCTGCGGCGGGCAAAGAACGCTTCCATTGCATCCAGATCATCCCGATTCTGAAGGATGTAAGCTCGCAACTCAGCGTTGGTCATTTTGTCATAGTCTTGTTTCATACAAACCTCCAAACGCCGTTATGGGAAATAATAATTTGCAACTCTTCGCTTGCAAAAATGTAGATGTCGCCTGTGCGTTCATTGAAACGGAATAGCTCAATATCGCGGTAATAGCTGGAGAGCATTTGGCAAACATACACGCTGGCAAAATTTTGTTCAGCCGTCGGTAGGATGGGTTATTCCTCAATTCTGACATATCGAATTCTACAGGAGGGTAGGGGCGATGCATTCGGAGTGAGAGTTTGGCAAATATCCCGAAGACCGTGGCCGCCTGGGAAAAGCATGGGTGCAGAGGTTACGTTTTGAATTGGCAATTTTGAATTTTGAATTTCGAATTATTCCTCCCGAATCTGCCGCAAAACCCTCTGGGTGGTGGGGTGGTCAGAGAGCTGATCGGCCTGACCTGCCGCTAATCAAGTTTTAAGGAAAGACCCGATAAATTTCGCGGCGGTGTTTGACTCGGGCAAAGGTGATTGTTTCATTTTGAACGAACACACCAATGCGATAATCACCAACGCGGATACGGTAAGCATCGTCTTCACCACGCAGCTTTTTTAACTCGGCAATTTGTGTAATTGCCTCATAGCTGGGCACATCCTGAAACGCCAGCTTTTTCAGCTTTGGATAGATTGGTGATTTCTTCAGGGCTTTCAAGTCACGCACAAAGCTGGGTAAATAATTAACCTCCACTATTCGTCCAGGGCTTTCAGGGCACTGGCGCGATCGAGGGGGCGCTCAGTTCGGACTTGCTGCATGAAGCGATACAAGCCTTCGTCTTCCAAAGCTTCCAGGAGGGTTTGATAATCATCCAAGCTCAACACCACCTTTTGGATTTGACCATTGGCATCGATGATGAATTCCTGGGCAAACGGGTAGGTCTTGGGCGGAGTCATAACGCGCGATTGGGGTAAGAGTGTTGATTGCAGTTACTTGTATTGTAGGCGCTGGCTTGAATGGGTTAGCTCAGATGCCGGATTTTGAATTCTCAATTTTGAATTTTGAATTATTCCTCCCGAAGCTGCCGCAAAACCCCCTGGGTGGTGGGATGGTCAGAAAGCTGATCGACCTGCCCCGCCGCCAGAGCCGCGCGAACCATACCCGCGAAGTTGTTTAGTCTGTCGGCAATTTTGGGATGTTCCGCTGGGAGCGTTTTGATCCCAATCTCAATGACGCGAAGATACAGCGGTTCGGCCTCGCCATAGCGCCCCTGGGCTTGGTATAGCGTTGATGCAGTCGTGCAGGCGGTTGAGGTCGCCCTGGCGTCCAACAAACCGCTGGGGGTTAATGCCGCGATCTTGAAGATTACTGAGCTGAGCAGAATTTTCGGTTTGGCGATTCCATCCTGTAGTTTGAAGCGCCTGTTCTATCGCCTCTTCTACGGCTGGTAGTTTACAGCCCTGCTGGCTTTGCGCCCATTCCAGCAGCTTGGCAACCCGATTAGCGGCAGGGGCTTCAGCGGTAGGAATGTTTCCCGATGGGGGATTCAGAATAAAAAGAACCTGCTCAAGCTGAGGGGGGGCAGGTCTGTCAGCTTTTTGAATAGGGCATTCCGTTGGGAGCGGTCAGCGGAATCTGTCACAGCGGCAGAGGGAGCAGGGCAGTTGCTTCCCAATATAGCCTCTCTTCTATGTAGGGGCGATGCATTCGGCCAGGGTCTTGAGGGTGTTCCCCAGATTTTGCACCGAATGCATCGCCCCTACGGGGTTGTTTTTAGGTTACGAGACCCGACCGCAACGCTCGTACCGCTGCTTTGGTGCGATCATCCACGCCCAGCTTGTTGAGAATGCTGCGTACGTGGGTTTTAACGGTGCCCACGGTAATGTAAGACCGTTCGGCAATTTCGGCGTTGCTGCAGCCTGCCACAATCAGCTCCAGAATTTCCAACTCCCGCTCGGTGAGGGGATAGGCATCGAGCATTTGCTCAAATTCCGGGTCAATGGCGTCGATGGCTACGGTGCGATCTTCGCCAGCGGCGACGGCAGCGGGGGTCTTACGCACCTGGCGCAGCACTACGCTGGCTACGGCAGGGTCAATCCAGGAGTTGCCGGTGTGGGTTTCTTGTATGGCAAAAATTAAGTCTTCTAGTTCGGTCTGCTTCATGCAGTAAGAGTCGGCCCCGGCGGCAAAGGCGGCCATCACCGCTTCTTCGCTGTCGTGCATGGTTAGCATAATCACTTTGGTGGTCACATCTTCGTGACTGGCCTGAAACTTGCGAAACCGATCCACCAGCTCAATGCCGTCAATATCAGGAAGGCCAATATCTACGACCGCTACATCGGGTTGCTCAACTTCTAGCAGGCTGAGACCACGGGTGCCATTCGCGGCTTCACCAACGACGTTCATCCCCTCTACTTGCTTCAGGGCGGCCTTGAGCCCCATGCGGGTCAGATCGTGGTCTTCGATTAATACGACGCGAATGTCAGTCATGGGCCTTCCTTCTACATGAAGCCTGACCTCTCTCTTGAGATGCAGGCCAGACGCGATAGTTTCAAACTTACAACCGATTATGAGCGAATCTGATCGAGATATCACTCCCCCAGGGAATGAGTCCAGAGGTTACGCTCCTCTATCTTAGGGTAGAGGTTTAGCCCCTAATTCGGTGTTAAGCAGGAAGGTGCTGGCTCAAACCTCCCCCTGGTAAAGCCATGGCAGCTTCTGAATCATTTAATTTTTTATGTTAGAGCAATTCCAGGCCCTGTTCAGTACCGGGCCTTTCGTTCCCCACGGTCACTGTTATCTCTGGCAACGGGGCTTAGTCGGCCTCCATGCCCTGTCTGACGGGTTTATTGGCCTGGCCTACTTTGCCATTGCCGCCGCTCTAATTTACTTTGTGCAGCGCCGAAAAGATGTGCCCTTTCGCCAGTTGTTCTGGCTGTTTGCGGCCTTTATTGCGGCCTGCGGGGTAACCCACAGTCTGGCCGTGTGGACGCTGTGGTTTCCGACTTACTGGTTGTCGGGGTTGTTGAAGGCGTTAACGGCACTGCTGTCTATTTACACGGCCTTTGAGCTGGTGCCTCGCATTCCTCAGGCTCTGGCTATGCCCAGCACCGACCAGCTCAATGAGCTGAACCAGTCGCTGCAAGAAGAAGTTCGAGATCGCAAGCAGGCCGAAGCCGATCTGCGGGTTGCCGAGGTTCAGGTGCGTGAACTGAACCAGGAGCTTGAGCACCGGGTAGAACAGCGCACCCTGGAACTGGCCGAAGCTAAGCAGCGAATTGAGACCTTGCTGGAGCAGGAGCAGCAGGCCAGGGCAAATTTGCAGACGGCAAAAGATAACCTGCAAAGTACCGCAGAGCGGTTGAATCTGGCCCTCAGCGCCGCGCAAATGGGGTCCTGGGACTGGCACTTAGATCGGCAAACCCAGTACTGGTCTCCCCGCAGCGAGCAAATTTTGGGAATAGCTGCCGGTGCTCCCCATACCTACGAAACCTGGATGCAGCAGGTGTACCCAGAGGATTTAGAGCACATTCAGACGCTCATTCAGCAGGCAATCGTTGACCAGCACACCGAATTTGCCGGGCAATACCGGGTGCGGTGGCCCGATGGTTCTCTGCACTGGCTCAAGACCTATGGGCGGGTGGTTACTGCCGAGCAGGGGCAGGAACGGCGCATCGTAGGGGTTTTGCAGGATATTACTGACAGCAAACAGGCCGAACTTTCCCTTAAAGCCAGCGAAGCTCGGTTCAGGGCCGTGTTTGAGCAGGCTGCCGTGGGCATGGCGCGGCTGTCTCCCGAGGGCAACTGGATTCAGGTGAATCAGCGCCTGGCAGACATTCTGGGCTACCGCCCGGAGGAATTAATTGGGCAACACTTTTCTGCAAGTACCTGGGTCGACGATCAGTCCCAGGATCTCCACTTTCAGCAGCAGCTATTGGCAGAGAAGATAACGTCTTGCCAGTTTGAAAAGCGCTACATCAAACCGGATGGCAACCCCATCTGGACGCTGGTCACCGTTTCCAGTGAACACGATGCTGAGAGCAACCTGGCCGCCTTTATCGCCATTATTGAAGACATTGAGGAGCGCAAAACCGCTCGCGAAGAGCTGGTGCAGCGGGCTGACGAACTGGCCAGTACTAACCTCATGCTGGCCAGTACCACCGCCCTGCTAGAGCAGCGCAACGCCGAGTTAGACAAGTTTGCCTATGTCGCCTCCCATGACCTGAAGGCTCCTCTGAGGGCGATCTCCAATCTGGCTGAATGGCTCGGGGAAGACCTGTCTGGCCAAATTCCCGATGAAAATCAGTACCAGCTCAATCTGTTGCGCAGCCGGGTACAGCGTATGGAAGCCCTGATTAACGGATTGCTGGAATACTCGCGGGTGGGTCGCCGCCAGCGCACCGTCGAAACGGTGGACCTGAATTCTCTGCTCGACAACATTGTGGATTCCCTGGCACCATCGCCAGAGTTTACCATTGCCGTTGAGCCTGATCTGCCCTCGTTGCAAACCAACAAAACGGCCCTCAGCCGGGTGTTGTCTAACCTGATAGATAATGCGCTGAAACATCACCATGGCGACCATGGCACCGTGCGGATAGCCTGCAGCGACCGGGGCAACCAGCTTGAATTTGCCATTGCTGACGACGGCCCCGGCATTGACCCCCAGTATCATGACCGCATTTTTACCATTTTTCAGACCCTGAAGGCCCGCGACAGCTTTGAGAGTACCGGCATTGGTCTGGCTGTGGTGCGAAAAATTATCGAGGCAGAACGTGGTCGCATCTGGCTGGAGTCGGCCATAGGGAAAGGCACAACGTTTTACTTTACCTGGCCCAAAAAGGTCTCTCTGGACTGATGACAGCATTTCTACCAGCGAGGTTCATCGGCAGTCTACCCTATGGATTAACCAGCCAAAGTTGCCCTGACAACAAGAAAGCCAGGTAAACGTTTTACTTTTCTCTCTTTTGGCAGATTTAAGCAATTCAGGCAAATTATAAGATAAATAAGATCTATGCCACTGCACAACCTGGGCCGATCAGGCCCATCGCTGGAGCCAGGTAGCTTAGGTTCAGGCAATAATCCTATGGTGGCAACCAGGAGTACAAGTATGGAAGATCGCATCGTCAATGTTTTACTCGTCGAAGACGATGAAGTTGACATTATGAATGTCAAGCGGGCATTCAAGCGAAACAATATTTCCAACCCTCTCTACGTTGCTGGTAATGGCCTGGAAGCCCTGGAAATGCTTCGAGGCACCGCCGCCCAGGCGTCGCCTTTACCCAACAGCCGTCGCATTGTTTTGCTGGATATCAATATGCCCAAGATGAACGGCATTGAATTCCTTCAAGAATTGCGTCAGGATCAGAACTTACGGTCTACTCCCGTAGTGGTACTCACCACTTCAGACGAAGATCAGGATCGCATTGAAGCCTATCGGTTGAATGTGGCGGGCTATATTCTTAAGCCGGTGACATTCACCAACTTTGCAGAAGTCATGGCCGCCCTGAATAAGTACTGGGCTTTGTGTGAAATTCCCTAGCCTCGACCCGACAATTTTTGCCTATTGTTCAGGGTAGGGGTTTCTATGTGTTGTTGTTGTTCTGGCCCATCTCTATCCTAGCTAAACTGGTTACCCCTAAATTTCATGGCGAGAGACCTCTGCGTTTTACTGGTGGATGACGACGAAGTGGATCGAATGGCGGTCCGGCGAGCGTTACGCACCTCCGAATTAGCGGTCGACATTACCGAGGCCACGACCCCCAAAGACGCCAGAGATCTATTGCAGGCCAAGTCCTTCGACTGTGTTTTGCTAGACTTTCGTTTGCCAGAGCAAAACGGCCTTTCTTTAGTACGGCAACTGCGTCAGTCTGGCGTTGATATTCCCATCATTGTGCTGACCGGCCAGGGCGATGAGCAAATTGCCGTCGATTTAATGAAGGCCGGAGCCAGCGACTACATGGTGAAAACGCGGGTTTCTGCCGACAGCCTGACCCAACTACTGCGTAACGCCATTCGGGTTTATAGAGCTGAGCAACGGGAGGCGGCGGCACGGGATGCCCTGCGGCGTACTAACGAACTGCTGCGAGAGCAAAATCGCGAACTGGAGCGTCAGCGTCAGCAAATTCAAGCCCAAAACCTGCAGCTGCTGGAGGCTTACCGCATTAAGTCAGAATTTCTGGCCACGGTCTCCCATGAGTTGCGCACTCCCCTTAATGCCATCATGGGCTTTTCTCAAATTTTGGTAAGCCAATCTAAGGGCAAGCTGAACGACTATCAGCAAGAAATGGTGCAGCGCATTTTTACCAATGGCAAGAACCTGCTCAACCTGGTGAACGACATTTTAGATCTGTCGCGCCTGGAGGCCAAGCGACTGAACTTGAGCACCAAACCCTTTAATTTGCACCAGCTTGTGAAAATGACCCTGGCTGAACTGCAGCCCCTCGCCGATGAAAAGTCTCTCCGTATATCCGTAAACTTCGACTTAAACGACGCCATGGTCGTCAATGATGAGCATCGCCTGCGGCAAATTTTGGTAAACCTGCTGTCTAACGCCATTAAGTTTACCGATGAAGGCGGGGTTGAACTGCGGGTCAACACTCCCGACGAAGACCGCATCATGATGTCTGTAACCGATACCGGAGTTGGCATTGCCCCCGACTCCCTGCCCCATATTTTTGAGTCTTTTCGGCAAATTGACCAAACCCTGCGCAGACACCGCTCCGGCACTGGGCTGGGGTTGGCCATTGTTCATTCCCTGGTGGAAATGATGGGCGGAACCATCACGGTGGACAGTGAGTTGGGCCAGGGGAGTACCTTTTATCTGGATCTTCCCCGCCAGGTGCCAGATAATTCATCTACCCTGGCCGAGGCACAAACCAAGCTGTCAAACCCTGTGGCCTGATGCACAGCCATAAATTTTGTCCCATGGTGATGCTGATGGGGCAGGGAGCAGGAGGGCAGGAGAGAATATAGGGCGTGTTTAAGGGACTGTACAGTTCGACAGCGAATCTTTGTCTGTGGTCAGACTATGCTCCCAGAAGGGCAATAAAACCTGAAAACTTGCCAAAATCGGTCCTCTCTTCTGAAATTCGCCTTTATCGTTAAGGGCAAGAAAATCAAATGTTGAATGGTGTGAGTAGCGTCTTATGTCTTTCCCAAAGTCACCCAGTGCCCAAAGCCAGAATCGTGCGATCGCGCCCGAGTACCTGGAGGCCTATGCCGACGCCGATGCCAGAGAAGGCTGCCCTAACCCCCGGTTCAAGTCCTCTTCAATTTATTGCAGCCGTTACCTGGCAGTACGGGCTGAGCTGGTAGGTCCAGAAGGCTTCAGCGACGCTGAGTGGGATCTAACAATTTTCTAAGCCCCTGTCGGCTTGCCCTAGTCGTCTGGGCTCTGGCCTTTTCTCATATCTTAAAACCTATCCTGAGATAGACCTCTGTCTGCAGACAACTTATTTAGCCAGATAGAGGCGTGATCCGCACCAGTGTCATAAGGTGGTTGTGCAGTGATACGGATACGAACTGCTATGACTCTTTTGCTACAAGCCGCTGAAGCCTCAGACAGTGCTCCCTACTTTTCAGCTCTACTGATGTTAGGAGGAGCAGGTTTTCTCATTGCCGTTACCATTGGTTCCATTGCCTGGTACAACTCCAAGCGCCCCGTGGGTTGGGAAGATAAAGAACGCCCCGACATTGTGCCGGAAATTGAGAAATAAACCTCTTTGCAATCCAGCAGTGGCATTTGGTCCGTAGAAAACCTATAGGCTTTGAGCTGGACCTGGTATCGACTTATGCTGCTACACCTCTCTCAGAAAGCGTCGGGGATTCATTCCTGGCGCTTTTTTGTTGCCTTTGATCACTGAGACTGCCCCCTATTTGCCCACCCCGGTCTGTAAAAACAAGGCAAGACGAGGGCATCAGGAACCCGCTATTGAGATACCGGCTTCGATGAAATCCTCCTGCGCCGACTAATGTGCTCCTCAAAAAGCAGCTGCGGGAAGGGTTAGGCACAGCTCTGAGCCGGTTTCTTGGGTATTTTGGCAGCTGAGCGTCCCCTTCAAGTGCTGAGCCATGCGCCTGGCAAGTTGATAACGAAAGCCCGGCGAAATGTCTACGGCATCTGGGTCTGAGGCATCTGTCGGTGCGGCGGGTTCTGACCACTGTTCAACGGCAACATCAGTGGTGAGTTTGATATCGACGGTTGACCCATTAACCGTTTGAGCCGCCAGGCTTAACCTCTGGCCACCAGCCACCAGCGCTCCATCCAACAGCAGCAGCAGCAGTTGTTGCAGCCAGTGGTTATCCGCCTCGACCAGCAGTGCCGGAGGAGGCGCAACAATTTCCAGACGGCACTGGCGGTTCAGGCATTTCATTTCCATTAATTCACGGACTTTGGCAAAAACTCCATCGACTAACACCGGTTCTTGTTTCGGCTCAACGGCCCCGATGTCAAATTTAGAGACCTGAATTAACAAATCCAGGTTTTGCAGCACCTCAAAAATAGCTTGGTGGGCCTGGCGCAAAAAGTCACGCTCTTCTTCGGGGTTTTCGCATAGGTCTTCGAGAATGAGCTGATGCAGCCCAATAATGCGGTTAATGGGAGCGCGCAGCTCATGGGAGGCTGTGCCCAGAAACCCCGCCTGAAAATGGGCCATTTGCTGTAGCCGCTCGAAGGCCAGCGGGTTCTCAGAAATCGGGCTGAGGGGCTCAGGCGCTTGAGAAGAATTCATCATGTAAAAGCTTAGTGGCTGACGTAAGGCTAGCAATCCAGAACCAGGGCAGATCATCAAGACTGCTTTAAGGCAGCAAAAATTTATCTTTACGCCTCAAGATTGACTGATCCCTGCCTCAGCACTTCCCAACCCTGCTGGTGCCAGCGCACCACTGTGGAGGGTAGCCCCGAACCCTGGGGTTTATTGTCTGCAGGGGGCTTAGTGCCCGCCAGCAGGGGGTACACGTTGCCGAGGGCATCTCTAGAAAGGATAAAAATCTGCGGAAAGGTGGCGGCAATGTCGGCCATGGTTTCCAGGGGGGGCTGCCCCGACCGGTTGACGCTGGTGGTCGCCAGCGGTCCCGTCCGTTCCAGCAGGTACCGGGCCAGGGGATGATCGGGCACCCGTACCCCAATGGTGCCCGTCTGCTGAGGATTCATTGCCCCAGGCACCCGCTCCGTAGCCGGTAAAACCAGCGTTAAGGCCCCCGGCCAATGCTGGCTCACCAGGGTTTCCCAGGTAGCAAAATCCTCTGGAGTGCCGTCAAGGTAGGGCATCAAATCTGCCCAATTGGCGGCCATCAAAATTAGAGGTTTGGTTTGGCTGCGCCGTTTCAGGTGAAAAATATGTTCACTCCGGTCGGGGCGGCAGGCCAGTGCCGGCACGGTGTCTGTCGGAAAACTCACCAGATCTCCGGCCTGGGCAGCGGCGACAAATTCTGCCAGAGAGACTTTCGGCATAATCAGAACATAGGGTCTTGTGTGCAGTCCAAAACTAAGGTTCAGGATACCGCACAAAGCCGCGACCGCCTGATGGTCCCCAAATGCCCTGAACAGCCGAGGCGGCTACCCCACAAATACCAGGTCCAGCTCGAAACCTGTAGCTTTCCCTCCGGCAAAACTCCACTTCTGGACTCTGAACTTGGACAAGGTTTCATTACATTTCCAGGCCTAAACCTGTTGCAATAAAGACTTCTGCACCACTGTAACCATCTCTTTAAAGTGCGCTTCTAAAGCCTCATTCACCGTAGGGCAGTTGTTCACAACGGCTATGGCCCAGTCTAAATATTGCTGTCGGCGTTCCAGAGACCAGCCCTGTGGCGGAGACTGGACCATATCCGTAAGGTTCGCAATTTTGTCAGAAATTTTGATCAATGCCGCCCCCGTACTGAGGGATGCGGCATGGTCAATTTGCCGTTGCTTACGCTCCTGCTTGGGTAGAGATTTGTCGTCGGTCACCGCTTCCACCAGGTAACGAACCCGCGCCCCAAAATGAGCTTCCAACTCTGCTGGAGTGGTATCGGTGTCTTCCAATGTGTCGTGCAGTATGGCCCCGGCCAGAATCTCCGGGTCCGTTACGCCGGCAATTTCCGCCAGCTGCAGGGCCACCGCAATGGGGTGATTAATGTAGGGGGATTGCTGATCATCTTTACGCCGCTGGTGGCGATGCTTTTGGGCCGCAAAGTGAATCGCCTGGAGCAGTTGCAGTTGGGTCATGGGAAAAATCCGGACGGTGAGGGTGACTTTTTTGCGAGCAGGTTCGGGGGCTGGGGTGGGGAGGCTGGTGGCATGGGTGGGAGTAGCTGTAGGGTGCATTCGCGCAGCAATGCACCAGGGAGATTCAGACTCTTGTGGGATAGGCATCCTGCCTGTCCCAGTAGCTGTAGGGTGCATTCGCGCAGCAATGCACCAGGGAGAGTCAGACTCTTGTGGGATAGGCATCCTGCCTGTCCCAGTTAAGCAGGCAAGACGCCTACCCAACAAGGCTTGCGGAAAACTTGATTGATCGGCTTACTGGCCCTTACGCAAAAAACTGATCGCTCCCATGTCTCAGAGATCTGCTAAAGCCTCCACCAGCCGATCCAAGTGCGACCTCTGGTGAGTGGCCATAACCGTAATGCGCAGGCGACTGGTGGGTACCGTGGGAGGACGCACGGCGGCTACCCAGAGTCCCTGTTCCCGCAGGCGGTTCCCCGCTGCCATGACGGCCTCTGCCGAGGGAAACCTGAGACAAATGATAGGGGATTCTGAGGGCAGTCGCTGGACATGACCATCACCCTGATCTGCAGGAAAACAATGATCTAGCCGTCGGGTGAGATAGTTCACATTCTCCCAGAGCTGCTGCCGTCGTTCGGGTTCTTGATCGATAAGATCTACTGCCGCCAGAGCTGCCGCGGTATCTGCCGGAGAGAGTCCCGTTGTGTAAATCCATCCCGGTGCCCGGTTGCGCAGAAAATCCACCAGGGCCGACGAACCGGCGACATAGCCCCCCAGGCTACCCAGGGCTTTGCTCAGGGTGCCCATTTGAATCAGCGGCTGGCCGGTGCAGCCAAAGTGCTCTACGCAACCTGCGCCCCGCTGCCCCAGCACCCCCGTGCCGTGGGCGTCATCCATCAGCACCATGGCGTTGTGAACCGTCGCCAGGGCGAGGATGTCTGGCAACGGTCCCAGGTCGCCATCCATGCTGAATACGCTGTCGGTCATCACCAGGCAGCGGCGATGGTGGGGGCGTTGGGTAGTTAGCAGTTTTTCCAGATGGTCTGTATCCCCATGGCGGTAGTCCACTACGGTTGCGCCACTCATGCGGGCACCGTTGATCAGGCTGGAGTGGTTGTATTCGTCTGACAGAATCAGGTCGGGAGTCCCCACCAGGGCGGCAATGGTGCCGATATTGGCCAGGTATCCCGAGCTGAACACGATGGCATCTTCGGTTTGTTTGAGGGTTGCGATCGCCCCCTCCAATTCCCGATGTAACTGCCGATGGCCACTCAACAGCCGCGAGCCGGTACTGCCCGTGCCGTAAGTTTTGGTCGCTTCCACCGCCGCCTGAATCAAGGCGGGATGGCTGGCTAACCCCAGGTAATCATTGCTGGCAAAGTTCACCAGGGTCTGGCCCTGGACCTGGATTTCGGGGCCAGACATGCCCTCTACCGTTTGCACCGACCGGTAGCGGTGAACCCGGCGCAGGGCCGTTAGGGAGTTGTCAATCCAATCGTAGGGATGCTGGTAGGGCATAGTTTCTTTGCCATCGGTAAGGGTTCTGACATTTTGGCCCCTGGGGTTGCCTTAATCTAAATTTGTCCCATAGAGAAAACTACCCATCCCGAGCCGGACTTGGCCCAGGCCAGGGCTTTTATTGTTAATCTGCAAACATTGCTGATAACTGTAAGGGGGCATCATGGCGCAATTGATCTTGACCCGTCACGGCCAGAGCCTGTGGAATGCCGTAAATAAGTTTACCGGCTGGGTGGATGTTCCCCTCAGCGAGCGGGGCCGGGCCGAGGCAACGATTGCCTCCTGCAAACTGCGGGAAAAAGGCTGTGTTGTTAACGTCTGCTTTACCAGTAAGCTGATGCGAGCCATGGAAACTGCCGTCATCATTCTGACGGAATGTGACGAAATCTGCGGCGGACGCATTCCCATCTTTAAGCACGACGCCGATGACCCCGATTGGCACGGCTGGGATGCCTACGACGGCAACCCCAAGGACGAACTACCCATTTTTACCAGCGCCGCTCTGGATGAACGCTACTACGGCAACCTGCAGGGGCTGAATAAAGCCGACACCGCCGCCAAATACGGCGAAGCCCAGGTGATGGAGTGGCGACGATCTTACTCCACCCGGCCACCGGGGGGCGAGAGCCTGGAGGATACCAAACTGCGGGTTGATCCCTTTTTTCAAAGCCGCATCATGACCCATATTCGCCATGGTGATGATGTGCTGGTGTCGGCCCACGGCAACTCCCTGCGGGCCATCATCATGGTGCTGGATGACCTCAAGGAAGAAGATGTCCCCGCTCTGGAACTCGATACGGGGGTACCTATCATCTACGACTTCGATTTAGATGGCCGCGTCAAGACCAAAACTGTTTTGCTGAAGTGAGGCCACTCGCTCGGCAGTTGCTGATTTTCGATAACCATCCATGCAGGTTGTTCATAGGACCTTGATGACAGACCTGCTACAACATGGGAAACGTAGTTAACCCTTGTCCAAGTCCAGAAGTGGATTTTGGCCGAAGGGAAAGCAACAGGTTTCGAGCTGGACTTGCCATAGATAACGCTCTGTGAGAGGTTGACGCCCCATGAATTCCCATCCCGAATCAGACCTGCCTGAACTTGACCATGAGTGGTTAGAGCGCCTCTACCAGGCTTCTCCTGATCTTTCCTGGGGGAGAGAATTCCGTCGGTTTATGGCTGCGGTTCGATCTGCGTTGGTAGAAACCTTTTCGTGGCAGTCAAAACAACCCAGGGTGCGCAAGTTTTTTAACATTCAAGGACTACCCATCTGGTACGTTTACGACCCGGTCACAAAACAATCCTTCACCACCAAATCAGAATTCGAAATGCTGAATTGGCTGGAAGGCATTCATTAAACCTGAGACCTCCCCCCCCGGCAAAGAACCTGGAAGAGAGACAATCAACCCTTGCAAATCGTCAAAGGTCGCCCTGGCCCACCTGGATTTCCGGATTTTGCTCGGCCAAATAGCCCCGCGAGAGAAACGGTACATCCACCACGGTGCCCTCGGCTTCTCCCACGGTCACCTGCAGCCCGGCTCCCCCCGCCTTGGTGCGAATGTAGCCCAAACCCAAAGGACCCTCTGCAGTGTCCAGAATGCTGGTGAGGGTACCCACTTTATCTTCTCCTACCAGAATGGGAGTTCCCGGCTCTACCGGAGTGCTGAGCTGAACGCCCCAGAGCTGCTGCTTCACCCCCTGGTAGGTGTTGAGACGGGCAATGGTTTCCTGGCCAATGTAGCACCCCTTATCGAAGGATATGGCGTGCCAGAGTCCGGCTTCGAGGGGATTGTAGTCCTCGGTTAACTCTGTGCCGGGCTGGGGACGCCCTGCCTGGATGCGCAGTTGATGCCATACGGTTTCTCCCGCTGGCACCGCTCCGGCGGCGGTCAGGGCTGTCCAAACTGTGTCAGCCGTATCGGCCAGTACCAGCAGGGTATAGCCTTCCAGAGAGAGGCCGCTGCCCTTTGCAATTCTGACTGCAACCCCATCGATTTCAACGGTGTGATGGTGACCATAGGCTGCGTTCGACTCCAGGGCAATGCCGCACTTCCCCAGCAGCGATTCACTCTCTGGTCCCACCAACGAGAACACCGCCATAGTGTCCGTCAGGTTCTTCAACGCCACTTTGTCCGCCGGGAAGATGTAGCGATCCATCCAGTCCATCAGCCGCTGGTCTTGACCGGGGGAGGTAATCATCAGCACGGCATCTTCGGTAATGTAAGTCGTCACCAGATCGATAGTGCGGGCGGTGGAAGTGACAAACACCGTATCGCAGCCTTCGCCGGGCTGGCGCTGCTGAAACGCATTTGTGGTCTGGTTGTGGATAAACCGCAGACGGTCGTCTCCCGAGAGCTCGATGACTCCCCAGTGGCTGCGGTCTATCAACGCAGCGGATTCCTTAGCGGCGGTAAAGGCGGTGGCGTCATTGCCAAAGCTGGTGGGGATGCCGGTTTCGCCCAGGGTAGCTCCGGCAGTTTGCTGGAGGGTCCGTAGTGCCTGCATGGTGTCTGTCCATATCGTCTCTGCGTCTTTGATCATATCGGTAATGGGAGTGAAGGCATCAGACACTCGTGATATGGTGACCTGGAACCATGATTTCAGGGAGCAGGCTGGTGAAGGTTGCCTTTATCGGAATGGGAACCATGGGTGCCCCCATGGCGCTGAATTTACTCAAAGCAGGCCATGAGGTGACGGTGCATAACCGCACCTGCGATCGCGAAATTCCCCTGGCCGAGGCCGGGGCCGCCCGCGCCGAAACTCCTGCCGCCGCCGCCCAGGCCACCGACGTGGTGATTACCTGCGTCAGCGACACCCCCGATGTAGAACAGGTCATTTTGGGCGGTAACGGCATTATCCACGGAGCCCAACCCGGTACGGTGGTGGTGGATATGTCGACCATCAGCCCTACGGCAACCCGGCAGATTGCTGAAGCCCTGACCCAAAAAGACGTGGCCATGGTCGATGCCCCCGTCTCCGGCGGGTCTGAAGGAGCCCAAAAAGGCACCCTATCCATCATGGTGGGGGGGGATGCTGAGGCTGTGGCCAGAGTGCATCCCGTCCTCGCAGCTATGGGCAAAACCATTACCCACGTCGGCCCTATTGGTTCAGGGCAAATCACCAAAGCCATTAACCAGATCATTGTTGCCGGCACTTACTGGTCTGTGGCCGAAGGCATGGCCCTGGGCATGAAAGCCGGGTTAGATATGGATAAAGTCGTTCAGGCAGTCGGCGGCGGTGCAGCCGGGTCCTGGGGGTTAACTAACCGCTCGGGCAACATGATTAAGAACGACTATCCCCTGGGGTTTCGGGTGCGGCTGCATCGCAAGGATCTGGTCATTGCCCTGGAAGCAGCGCGAGAGCTGGGGGTGACCATTCCCATGGCGGCCTTTGTAGAACAAATTGAAAGCGGCCTCATGGCCCAGGGTTTTGGCGATGAAGATGTGTCGGCCATTGCCCGCAGCATCCGTCAACAGTCGGCCTTGGATTAGCTTTGGGGTAATTTCAGTAGATCACAAACATGCTCTTTTGCCGAGATCCAGCCCACTCTGCGAGAAGCCGCTCCGCGTCTACACCCTAAATCCCTCTCCCAATGTGGGCGAGGGACTTTGAAGCACCCCCAGCCCCTCGCCCAGGAGGGCGAGGGGCTGGGGGTGTAGCTTGCTTCCCGCAGGGTGGGCTGCGGGGTCTTTGCGATCTACTGAATTTCTCAAGGATCAGCTGACTTTAGAGCAGGGGGAAACCGATCAGCATATTGATCTGGCAATAGCTACTGACACCACCCAAGCTTTTTCACCCCGGAACTGCTAAGACTGCGTCAGCATGAGATTCTTCATGTTCCGAACTGTATCAAGACCGTTATCCCGAGCAAAACAAGTCTTCAGGAGCCGGGGTTTCAAGCCTATCTGGCCACGCAAATTTTGTACCGGTGTCAAATAAACCTGCATCGAACAAAATTGTTCAGCAGCAAAATAAGAAACCCTGAAATGCCAATGAACAAAACAGTAATGCTTTCCAAGTTTCATAAGTACGGAAGCGGTGGGATTCGAACCCACGAGGGAAGGTTCAACTCCCCTACCTCCTTAGCAGGGAGGCGCTTTCGACCTCTCAGCCACGCTTCCTAATATTCGCTCTGGCTAGTGTAGCAGAGAGTGGTGTGATTACACCACTTTTTTGGAGTTCTTCTTTATCGTATCCAGGGCCAAAAATTCTCAAGGCCCCACTCAAAAGCGTAGGACAATCAAAGTATGTGCGTCGTTTTGCTAAGATACTCATTGGCAGCGGCAAATTAGCTCAGTTGATAGAGCGTTGAGTTCCCGCAGGGTAGACTCAGTCCAATCGCACCGCAGCGGTGCATCACACAACCAGGAGAATTAGCTCAGTTGGTAGAGCGCTGCGTTCCCAAAGGGTGGCCGGAGGCCAATCGCACCGCAGCGGTGCATCACACAACCAGGGGAATTAGCTCAGTTGGTAGAGCGCTGCGTTCCCAAAGGGTGGCCGGAGGCCAATCGCACCGCAGCGGTGCATCACACAACCAGGGGAATTAGCTCAGTTGGTAGAGCGCTGCGATCGCACCGCAGAGGTCAGGAGTTCGAATCTCCTATTCTCCATTCTCTCAAACATCGCCAGAACAACCGTTTCACGGGTAATCAAGAGGTTGATTTGATGTATGCCCTGGTTGGTATTCGGTAAAGTTTTGGGTCATTTTGGATCACTTTAGGCCTATTTTGGATCGAAAGTCAGGGTGGATCGATCCAGTTCGATCCGATTGGAGAATACCCAGATGCCTAAAACGACCAAACCGAAAACTGCTAAAGCCAAGAAAGGAACCGTTTCTGTTACAGCTGATCGCGGGCGTCTCCGCCTGGGCTGGCGGCACGAGGGGCAACGCTATTTTCTGTTCATCGGTCTGCCCGACTCCGTCACCAATCGCCGGGTAGCGGCAGCTAAGGCGACCCAAATTGAGTTAGATATCCTTTCTGGCCATTTCGATCCAACCCTCAAGCGCTACAAGATAGAGCTGCGGAGCCATCTACAAACTTCTGTACCAGAGCTATTTGAGGAGTTCATCCAGTTCAAATCCAAAACGGTCACAGAAGCGACCCTAGACAAATATCGAGGGCTGCTGAAGTACCTGAGGGAGTTTTTTGGCGATCGCTCAATTTCTGAGACTGATTTGGATGAGGCTGAGCGATTTACAGACTGGTACAACTCGCAAAATCTTTCTAAAGTCGTGATTCGAGAACGCATAGGGTTGTTGAGTGCCTGCTGGGAATGGGCCATTGGAAAAGCCTATGTGGAAATGAATCCCTGGCTGGAAATGCCTTATCGCATCAAGGTGCCCCCCAAGCAAATGCCAAAACCGTTTACCCAGGGGGAGATAAAGGCAATCGTCGAGGCGTTTAGAAGTAACCGTTACTACCGTCGCGTAAAGGTTCGCTTCCCCCCCGTCTGGGCAACCTGGCTCAAGCGGCTTGAGGTAACGGCATGGGAACCGGAGGAGCGGATAGACCTTTGCGTCTGAGCGTAATGACCTCAGCTCAGTAAGGCCAAGGGGATAGGTTTCTGCGGCGACAGGTTTCAATCACCGTTAGCAGAGCCGCATAGGCGTTACTGCCTTCGGCGGAGCGAGTGCCGTGGGTGATAGAGCGAGCAATGACCGCATGGCGGAGGGCACGTTCCGCCTCATTATTGGTCACCGGCAAGTGGGGGTGGGAGACAAAGGCCACCACCGCCTGCCAGTCATTGAGAATTTCCTTCGCGAGCGCCTTGAGCTTCGGATGCTCACTATCAGTGGCCAGCAGGGCGACTTGCTGCAAGCGTCGAGTCCCGGAGTCATCGTGACCGGCGGTGGCCAGGGCATGAATCAATTCTCGCATCTCCTCAAGGAGCCATTGACCCAATTGCCGCGCCTCGGTATCGACGGCCTGACTCAGAGCGAGGGCATTGCGAATCAGATGGGCCAAACAGCGTTGGCGGTGGTCATACCAGCGGTAGGCCCCATACCCAGCGGTGACCAACCAGCCCACAAAGGCCGTAGAGATCACCTGCAAAAGCCGTTCCTTGGTGCGAGGGCCGATGAAGAAAACGACACTCACGGAGCTGAGCGCCACCCACAGCCAGCACAAAAAAGGTTGATGGTAAGGGGATACTGTACGAATCTTGGTATTCTGAGAACATTGGCCCAACTTTGAGAGGGGGGGCATCTTCCCCTACCCACCAGTCGAGACAAAGTAGTGGGTGGCCATGTGGTAGTTGCTGTCGGCTACCACGACCTTAAGATTATTAAAAACGGTAGTGGCGATGAATTTGAAGGGGCTTTACTCATTCGCAATTCCTGGGGGCGAGATTGGGGGCAGAAGGGGCGGTAATAGGGGCAAGGCCCAGTAGCAGTGCTTCCCATCGCTGCCGAATGCGGGATCTGAGTTTGGGAAACAGTTTTTCTCTTACCCTCTCGATTCGCCCACTTCTATGGAGACTATCACTGAATTCAGTGACAGTCTTGTTGAAGCTAGCTAGAGGAAGTTAGGGACAGATGAATCCAATCTGCACGATCGCGAACATCTTCTAACTTAAGTTCAAGATTTTCAACCGCGAGTAGCGGCAGATTCGGGTTCTCAACCGAGGAATGCTCTGCTGGATTAGACAACAGACTCACACTAAAGACAAATCGTCCTCTGGTTGAATTAGGTTCCTGGTTTTCTTGCCACCAGCGCTGTAGCGTCTCTACTATGTTGCGTCGCAGTTGATCGGTCGCGCTAAGCATTTCATCGTCTTGCCCTACTGAATCGGGTTTGCGGACTGTAAATCTCGGCGTGAGTAAAACGGGCAGAGTGGCTAAGAGGGGCTCGGAATCTTCACCAGGTAACCCCTGGGTTGTAATTGCAAAGGCGTACTGGCAGGCAATGATTAAATCATAAGGTCGCTTAACTTCTGGTGGCAGTAAGACTTCGAATAACCGTCGTAGATGCTCTGCAAGGGGGACATTTCTATTACTATCATCCAATGCGCCGATGTCCCAACGTCTGTCATTAATAATCAGAGGCGTCAGTCGGTCTTTAAATCTGACCTCTGGCGTTCGGAAGATAAATGCTGGGTTGGTTTGCTTGCCATCAATCAAATTCTGATTGCGGGATAAACGAATAGATCCCCAGGCACTTTGATAGTCCAAAACGTCTAGATTAATGACAGTAACTTCTCGGTCAGGTAACGCTGATTCACCAAAGGTTTCTATTTCAGAGTTATCAGAATTTGGCGAGAAATCGAACTCGATTTTTTCATAGTTCTTTGGCCAGTTATTCTCTAATTCTGGAGGCTCCGTACCGTTTAACCGGATCTCATCTAGCTCGTAGCCGGGTAACCTAATCTTTAGAATTTGTTGGTCTGCCGGGTTTAAACCCTGAATCGGTTTGATCTCCACGGTTTTCGTTGGCTCAGTCAAATTTTCGTCGATGGTGTAATGTGCCATCGACTCATTTCTAAGAGATAGAGATTGCCACCGTTGCCAGGCCTGCGCTACGTCATCAGCAAGCTTGACGAAAGCATTGAGGGCATTTTCGGCTTTCCCTTCTACATCGCCACTTTCTATCAGCCTTAAATCGTTAGCAATACTGGGATATAAGTGCTTAAACCGCACCAGGGTGTCTAACAAAGGTGCATCAACAATAAATCCAAGGCCTTCTGAGTCGACGATTTCAGCACCGTCAGGGTCGCTTAGAATAAGCCTGAAAGATTCTATATTCTCAACTTCTTCATCGTTTAAAATTTCTATTGCAACAGTCTTGGTAGTTTCACCGGGGGCAAAGGTCAGAGTTTCGTTTTCAATGCCAGTGTAATCTCTCCCTGCTGTAGCAGTTACATCTTGGGTTTTGTAGTTGACAGTCACCTCTTTTTCCGAAGGGGGAAATAGGCGGACGGTAAATATTAGCGTCTCCCCTTCCCGTGCAACCGCATCATCGACTGCCAATTTAGGCTGACTAGTAAGAGAGGTGCTGTTGTAGTCAATGCGGCATTCTACAGTGTCTTGAGCAATATCGGGGTGCTCATACAGGAAGACATAGTTCCAGTCTCGAATATTTTCAGAATTGAGGGTTTCTCCAGAGAATCCATCTGGGTCGGGTACTGCTTTGTGGGCAATGAGAGACGGTGGAACAGGATAATCCCTGAGGGGAATCGGAATTTGAACATTACCGATGTAGTTAGGATCTTCAGGTCCCGACAAAGAATCGGGTTGATTCAAAGGAACGACAAAATTAAGCCATGAGGAAGTTGAATTTTCGGTATTAATGTCATACTCCAGTTCGTTCACCTGATACATCAACTGAACGGCGATATCTTCGTAGCGCTGAGGGGTTTCAGTATTAAAGAAAAAGCTTAGGGTAGACTTACCACTGTTATTTTGAGCATCCAGCGTAACTTTGGCAGGGGATAAAGCAAAATCTAACGACTGGAGTAGTGCTTTCTTGGCAGTATCAGAACTATCGACGTTAGGGGTATTGTTTGAGTCGGTGTAATAGGCTCCGATGATGGTAGGCTGCCCTGAAAGACGGGGTGCAAAAGTTTGATTCTTCCAGTTATAGCCATCTGCAGCCGTAACATCTACGTTGTATTGAACAATCGTTTCAATATCGTAGGCATTGGCCAGGTTTGTGAGTAATTCTTTGCGTAGGGTTGCTACAGCTAATTCCTTGCGACGGTTGTATTCAGCCTTATTAGACTCAGGGGTGATTTCCACAACATGGGTCACCTGTTGGCTGATAATCTCAGCCAGTTGAGCCTTTATCTTTAAGAGCGCTTCAATTTTGGGTTTCAGGGTCTGGCCATTTGCCGCTGGAACCGCAACTTCGGGGCTTAAAACATCTTCGATGGCTTGCAGATAGATGCGGGCTAAGCTATTCAGGTCCACGGCATCGGCTCGCATGGTTTCTGCCGACTCGGTGTTCAATCCGGTTTCTGAATTGTATTGATACAGCGACACTTCTCCCGACATCAGGGTATTGCTGAGGGGAGCCATAGAAAAGAAGTAAGGAAAATCTTCGTGAATGTTGTAGTGAATTCCGGTTTTGCCCAGGTGCACAGCCCAGAGGGCATCGCTGTTTTGAGGGTTGGCATTATCTATGTTAGCCGAGTTACGTCCTACAGCTAGTTTCAGCCCTGGTAAGGCCTGCTCAAAAGCTTCGGCAAAGGGGGTTAAGGATGCAATGCGGTCTTGAAACTTAGAATTTGCTTCAGCCTCCGATTGCTCTATGTCTGAGGCTGTAAGCGCAACCGTTTTAGGGGCAAAGTAAGCAGAGACAGCCTTGGTATCTTCTGGTAAAGCTGAATGGTCAGTTTCTCCGTCACTATGCATCAAATCCTGCTTACGCTGCATTTCGACCTGTACATTAACCGAGAAGAGCAAATCTTTCGGATAGGACAATTGACTATTGTTTCGAATTGGTATTTCTAAGGTCGTTGTCGCCACCGCCGGTGGAACGATCCACTGGGTTTCTGGGGCAACTAAGTTGATGTCTTTAAGGGCAGTGCCCACTTCAGCTACGGTGAGGGGACGCTGCGATCGCTTCTCCAGGGAATCAAGGGCAGCCTTTAAATAGCTGCGGTCATACATAAGATGAATAGTACTCAAGGAATCTTTAAGGGCATCGATTAAATCGGCCTTATTCGCCTGTCGATTAGCTGCATCAATATTAGAGATAGCTTGCTGAATATTTGGCTCTTCTAACTGGGAATAAGCGTTTAATGGGCGAAACTGGGGTTTTAGATTGTCTCCATCCAGGAGCGTGTCCTTCAGCTGCCCTAAGAGAGAAGTAGTTGGTTCTAAATTTAATACAGCGCTTAATGCAGTAAAGTTAGCCCCTTCGAATGTCAGTTGTTCGTAAATTGCGTTAAGAGCACCAATCTTTTGCTGAGCGTTTTGGGCTTCAGATTCTATGAATTCTTTGAACGATACTAGCCTTTTTTCAAGTTTGTTTTTTAAGGAATGGAGAGTATCTGTAGACAGAACTTGAAGAGTCTTATTCTCATTAGAGTCATCCAGGTCTAGACTTTCTGGATCTTCAAGGCTAAATCCTATCAACTGGGTGAGGAATCGGGTGACCTCTATGGAAGCTGAGCTACTCAAGAGCCCTGTCATATTCTGGTTTGCGATCGCAACGGCAGCCGCCGAAATACCTGTCCCCATATTGGCAGCTAACGTAGCCAGGGACGGGGTTTCGTTTGAGGATTCAAAGACTGCCAGGTCGTCGTAAGCTATGGAATCGGGAATATTGCCTAGAGTAAAGTGATCCGGTAGCAAGATAGTTTGATCAGCCTGAACTTTTAATTCGCGATTACGAACCGCGATATCCCCTGCCGTGATTTGTCCCGTGAGTATTTGGGAATCCTCACCTGCATCAACAATCATTTGTTCAAAGCTTCGGCCTGCTGTAGTTATGTCTAAAACGACGTCAGCAAGAATCAGGTCTTTATCTCCACCTCCAAATAGCCCTGAAATATCTTTAACAGCAACCGCTAATTCAGCAAGTTTTTCTTCCAGTATGGACTTACTTAGAAGCTGGCCCATATTGCCTATATCTCTTACGGTTTCGAGTACTGTGCGGTGTTGTTCGGTTTGTAGATGTAGCTGTTGGGTAAGGGTAGCCAGGGTAAGATCAGAGCCGTCTGGCGGAATAATTTCATATTCAAGGGCACCGACTTCGGCCAGGATATCAATATCGTCTCTCAAAATACTAGGGCGTGAATCTTGAATTATGAATTGATTGGTGGCGATATGCCTCAGGCTGTCGTAGTCCCGGATGGTATAAGCATCCTCAAGAATATTTTGCCCGGTGAGCAGTAGGTCCTGACGGTCTGCGTTAGCAAGAACAATATTCTCTATGGTTTCGGTTCCCCTCGGGAAAGCTCCTGCAATTGCACGCCAGCTTTTTTCAGTAATGACTTTAACCTTAATGGAATCAGCTTGGTTTGCTACCGTTAGGCTGAGCTCGGTCCCGTCTGGGAAAATAGGTGAATTTCGAATTGCCTGGGCAATGTCTCGAAGAATCTCTTGGCGGATTGCATCAGTTGCGATAGTATTAATGCGCTCTGTAAGCCGTTGTTCAAAATCATCGTTCAAGTCAGCATTTTCAAGCCGCAAGACTTCATAGGCTATTGCTTCTAAAGTGGGGTTAAGGGTTACATAGTAGTTCGTGTTACTAGAAGACAGTCCTTTAATGAAAACACCCTCTGCTAAGGCTTGTTGCACCTGTGATGACCTGGCTATTGCTTGAAGGTGACCATTGATCAGACGATCTTCTGCCATTGCCAGTTGTGCAATCGCTATCGATTCAAAGGTATCTCCAGACTGGATGGTATAAGGTTGAATCCCATCTGTTTCAGGAATTTGGACGCCAGCCGTCAGTAAATCAAAAGTTTGGGCATAGGTTTTTACAATCTCCTGAATCTTACCTTCTCTTTCACTGCTCAATCTCCCAGCAATAGCCTGCAGGCTAGAACCGCTCTCAGTACCAGGTTGTGAATCATCTTGAAGATAGACACGAAAACCTACAGGAATTCGAATATTTTGATCGGCAAAAAGACCACTTCTTTCTGCATTTAAGTTGGCTATGTCTCTAATATCAACGTTGTATTCATTTGCAATATCGGTCAGTGATTTCTCTGCTTCCAACTCGTAAGCCTTTGGCTGCAGATACTCTAATGTTGCAAGATAGCGATAGGCACTATCTACGAAGTCGGTGAAAGCGGCTCGCTGTTGCCTGGTCAGGGAGTGGCTCCAATCAGGAATAACAGAGGTTTTCGCCTTAAAGGTGACATTCGCATCATGAACCTGATAATAAATTTTCTGGTACAGGATGCGATCAGTCTTAATCTGGTCGAGGCTCTCTTCAAAGGGTTGGTTTGGTTTAGGAATGTATTTGGTCTGCTCTAGAGCAAGCTCTAGCGTCAAGTTTGCCTTATCCTCACTGAGCGGCGTTATTGTGTAACTTTCCTCGACTGATGGCCATTGGTTAATGCTAAGCAACGGATCAAAGTAACCTAGCTCCAGATTGATAGCTTGCTTGAGCTCTCCACGTTGTCCAAGGCGGTTACCATAAACATCTTGCCAACGGAAGGTTAGTTGAAACTGCTGACCAATTGCAGCATAGGGGTTAAAGGCTTTTACCAGTTGTCCTGGCAGACCGGTTAACTGATCTTCGGCTTTGAATAAGTTATGAACCGGAATTACTTTTTCGTAAACCCACTGGTCAGAGTTGTCTTCTTGCTCAACCGGTCCTATGGGTAACCAATCTTGAGCTGTTTCAGAATTGATATTTGATGCTTCAGGTATTTGGTAGCTCAGAAGCTGATAGAGATTTTGAATTGCATCAATGGCAGAATCATTGTCTGCGGGCTCTACAGAATCGCGTATGAGCCTGAAGCCGAGATTACCAGCCGGCACTCTCAGGACTTGGGTCATTTCGCTGCTTTCAGCGAAAACCCCCGCCTCAACAGTTCCGTCATTTTTTATATTGATAATGCAGTTATGGTAGCGGTTAGGCTGTTGGGGGGAACCAAATTCGAGCAGTAACGTTATGGTCGCTGTTTTCTCGTCGGCAAAGATCGCCTCTGGGAACCCTTTTTGATTGCCACCGTCTTGATAGGCATAGGTCAGGTAGTAACCTTCTCCGTCTAAGGTGCTGCCTTCAGCCAATAGTCTTAAGAACGATTTAGGCTCTTCAAAGGTAGCAACCGTCGTACCAGGAAGTTCATTACTCTGAAGGGATAGATTCGTTTTAAGAATGCTGATAATTGCATTTTCATGACCCATCAGCTGTTTACTACTGTTGTTTTCTTCCAGGTAAAAGAGCCTGATCTGGGATGGCGTAGCCTCATCTTCAAGAATGTATCTCAGCAGGGTTCGGTCGGTCTCATCTAAGCTTAAAATCTTGTAAGTCGTGGGTAGCGGGTCAAGGGTCGTAGCACTATCAATACGGCCCACATTGAGCTTAAGCTTTGTAGCCCAGGCATAGTTGCTAATAACTTCGGGCGTAATGGGTTGCCCGGGTTCTGTTAGATTATTTGATGAATTAGACTTCAGGGCAATTGTTGCATCGCCGGGCTTAGTTCGAAGATAACTTTGCAGATCTTTAGAGACTTCAAGTAGCAGCTTGTTACTAGCACCTTCTCGATAGAACACCTTTTTGCGGATGGCAAATTGGCGAGACACAGCATCATAGAACCATAAAATCCCTGCCTCTTCTAGAGAGATAATTTTTTCTTCGTCTTCTATTTCATTATCAAGTTGATGAAGATTTCTAATTAATGGGCTTCTATCTTTTTCGGAAGCGATAAGAGAATGATCTAAAGTCCTGGAGAAATTTGTATTATTTACGTCGTTCGGCGCATCAGTAAAACGAATATATTCCGAAGTTAAATGAATTGATTGTGCTAACTGAATTTGATTTGGCGTGAAACTGATATCATCTTCATCTACGGAAGTTACTGTAATATCAAACTGTTGCCCTGTCGCCGCATAAATGGGTATGGTTTCCCTGTTATCAGTTGGCGACAATCGAAGACCATTCAGTAGAAAACCTGAGGTCATTCCAGCCAAGCTTTCGAATGGTTCTCCACCATTCAAGTTGTCGAGTAATTGTATAAGTTGGATTTGTCCGTCACCATCAACGTCTTGTCCCTTGTCTCTAATATAATCAATCCCTTGCTGCAAAACAGACCTTATAATCAAAGCAAAGTAGTCGGCAAACAGCAGCTCTGCAACGGATAACTCTTCATTAGTAGACATATCTTCCGAGAAGACTGTTGTCACAGATTCATCGGTTATTGGGTCATGCTTGACCCCAGTTTGTCTACGGAAGTATCGGCGAATCTTATTGATTTCATCTAAAGAATATTTAGGCTGGTCAAATTGAATGGTCTCCGCAGGCACTTTCTCAAGTTTCATCTGAAGCTGAGGAAACATTGGGAAAAGAGTTCCACTAAGCTCATCCTTGCCTTCGGGAGAATGCTCGCTTATTTCAAAAACGAAGTTACTTGTTAAAAATCTAGATAAAATGTCTCCAAATTCATCAATGGGTGATTGATCTAGATATTGACTGAATAGGGTGTAAATATCTTCTAAAATTTCCAGGGTCAGGCTCTGATTGTCAATGCTCTCATTCTGGAGAGCACCGTCATTAGGCAGTAGCTCTGAGCTATATAAATATGCAGCTATCACCCATTTAAACAGAGCTTTGACTAATTCATCAAAATCTGTGTCGTTGTCATCGACTTTTGAAGAAGAGTCTAGAGGGATTGAGTTTTCAATAAAGAGTAAGCCAACCCCTTTTATTGCGCTATGGTCTTTTGTTATGGCAACCTGAAAATAAATGTCTAGCCGAAATTTATCATCCTTCCAGCTTTCATCGCGAATTTGTTTTGGTTTGGGCAGTTTAATCGCCGTGCCATCAGGTTCCCACAGAAGCAACGGGGCTTTAGAGGGGCCAGCTAGACTACCAGTAATACCATTGGCTTCGCCATTTATGCTGGACAAAGGAGCCGACCAGTCGGTTGGGGCAAACCGGGCTGTTCTGGTGATAGGAGAGTGGTTCTTTGCAGTTCTATGGCGGGGAGGGCGACGGCGACTGGGCGGAAACGCCACAGGAGCAGGATTAGTACTGGCAGAAAACACTGGAATGTCTGCTGCCATGGCAGAACCTGTCGGCAAAGCAATCTGCCAGGGGGGAGTACTATCAGAACCCAGAATAAATTCTTCTCTAACCTTCAGGCTGAACTTGCGGGAAACCTTAATGAAACCAACTTTAACCGATGCTTTAACCGAGACCTCGGCCACAAGCGCCACATGAATGGCTTTGTAGACCTCGACAACAAAAAGAACGGCAATTTTGGCAATAACTTCAATATCCACCTGAAGAATTTTCAGGTCGACCACGCCGTAGATGCGCCCAACAATGGCGACCCCACCCTGGATTCGGAAGTAGGTCTTTTTGTCTCGGCTGGTGTCAATGGGGTTAAAGGTGGCGTATACCCCCTGTAATAGACCCTGTATCGTAATGCTAACTTCGGCGCTGAGAGGACCTTTTTTGAGAATTTTGCCAATTCCTACTTTAAGCCCCAGGCCGAACTCCAGTACCGGATTAAAGGTACCGTCAACAACCTCTGGCACACTGGTGGCGGTTTCCGCGCTCAGCTTGTTGAAGTAGAATCCGCCGACTCCCATAAACACCAGAATGGTGACAGCGATAGAGCGGGAAAAGTCCTCATTCCATGGGAAGCCGACATCAATACCAAAGTCGCCGTTGGTATAAATCTCGACGGCAACAACGGGTAGGGTAACATCGACTTTTCCGAACTGAAGCTTGCGCATGGAGTCGGGCAGGGTCAGCTCTGCTCGATATACCCCTACCGTATCGCTGATGCGGCGATAGAGAATTTCAAACTCAAAGCCTGAAAAGCTCTGTACCAGCTGCCCCGAAAGACTAATTCTTAACCCGTAAATAAAAGGGTCATTAAAAATAACGCTCAGGTCGATAGACCCCAAAATTGAGAACTGGGCACCAATGAGCCAGCTACTTTCGGCATTAAACCGAATCGGTTGTCCAGAGAAAACAACAGGTTTTGTGGGGTCAGAACTCACTGCTGACGGCAAACTCTGCTGTAAACCCGCCAGGGGGTTTTGTCGCCGTTTAATGGGCGGCAGCGGCACCAGCGACTGCCGCATAACGTCGGTAAATTGCTCGATAGTGCGAGTCTGCTGAATGATTTCTGGAGCAAAAGCTACCCGCTGCCCCAGGGCTAAAAACTGCAAATCGAAAATTGGAGCTTTACTGCCCGGTACCGCAGGGGGATTTTGATTGACAGGGTCCCACTGGACTCGCTTTTCTGGCTGACCGGGAATGCTCAGGTTGACCGCAATGGCAACTTTTTTGTTGGAAGCCGTTCGAGCCTGTTGCCGCTGTTGGGTAGCCCTGGATGGGTCGGTACCAAACTGGTAAGAAAGACCGATGTTAGAAACCCTTGCGATTAAAACGTCAAAGGTTTCTTTGTAGGAAATTGTTAGGGTTTTCTGGGTCAGGTCTACCTCAAGGCTAAACCTGTCTAACCCAATCTCCTGCTTAGCAAACTCATCCCAGGGCGGGTCAAGCTCAAAGTCAGGAATACTGGGATCATAGAGGCTAACGACATAAGCAATCAAATCTCCTACGGTAGGATTTTTACCATCGACTAAGCTGACGCTAAACCGCAGGATTTTACGGTTTTTTGTAGAGTCATTCGGGAATCTAGGATCTGGGGTGCTAGTGTAAACAGCGCTGAGAAGCAATGAGCTGACCTGGAGATGAAAAATGAGTTCTCCAGTACGTCGTGCCAGCGGTTGCGACCTGCTACCCTGGGGTATTTGTGCTTGAGAGGTTTGGCTAGTACGGCTGAATGCGTAAACAACCGAGAGTTTGAGGGTCTCAAAGAAGGGAATAGACGCCTGAACTGTGCCCCCAATCTGCCCTCGTAGTACCGACTGTTGGCTACCAGGTCGAGTGCTAGAAGCTTTGAAGATGTCAATTGCTGCTTCAATCTTTAGAGTTTCTTCATTCGGTACCAGTTCGATCCCCGTATCCCAAAGTAATTTACCTTTGAAGGTATAAACAGATTCTGTAATTTGACGAATATGAGGAGCAGTACCCTCCTTGTAACGTTTTTGATCTAGGGCAAATGCTAAGGAAACCCTCAAATCGCTCAGACCAAACTTATTTAGCTGATCTTGAGAAAATCCGAAGGCTTTGATGATCTCTGTAATGCTGATGTTTTCAGCAATCGCAGAAAACTGCCACTGGCTGGCAACGATCGGGTTTGGCTGGCCCTGAGGCTGAAAAGACGAAAATTGATGAACAACATTAACAGAAAACTCTCCACCAAAGAGCTGAAATAGCCCTTCGAAGGCTACCTTTCGCTGCTGCGATAGAGCATTAGCACGCTGTTGAGCTAACTGATTCGGAGAGGTTTCTTGAGGTTGGGGCGGTTTAATCGAGAGTACCGAAAGGGCCAACCGATCTATTGATATGGTCGGCCCCGAATCGAGGGTAATTGACCAGGCATTTTCGATGGCAGCATCGAAGGCAAAGGCCCCCTTTTCTGGCTTCATCTCTACAGCCAGTTGAGTAATTGCTAAGTTGCGAATCGACTCCGGAGCCTCCAGTTCCGGTATCAACTCCTCTAGCAGCGCCACTACTAAAAGCCGCTGCCCCGCTATCATGCCGCCGCGGTAAACTGTCGCATTGCGATCCTGGATCTTTTCCAGGATTAAATTGACTGTTTCATCGGCGACCGTTAGCTCGGTGACCAGACCGAAACTAATGCTGGTTGTCCGTCCCTCTATTTTTCGCGGCACATTCGAAGTCATAAGCTCTCGTTAAATGAGCAACCTGACGGAGATCAAAAAAAGGTAGAAAAGTGATACGCATTACCACTATGGCTTTTGGCCAAATTAGCCTCTTACAGGGATCGAGTAGTGAGGTGCTTTAAGATTTTTTTTTGGGCTCGCATAGCTATCCTTCGTTGCTTACCTTAAAATAAATACCTTTCAGCTGAAGATCTAATCCACTAATTAATTCGCCCTGGTTGTCCTTCCATTCAGCAGAGACTGCTACGGTATATGCGGTCGATTCTTTAGTATTTTGAATCTTAGGATCATCGGGGTCAGCTGACCCAGGGATTCTGAGATGAAATGCGTCTACGTAAAGCCGTGCGCTGCTTACAATTTCTGCAGCTTTTCTAAGGGGAGGAACGTCTGGCAGTTGATTAACTACTAAATTTCCATTGTCATCAATGTAATCATCTAGTTCGTCAACACCTAGAGTGCTGAAGATACTTTTCAGTGAACCTCCGGCGGTTCCTAAGTAAACTCTTTCTCCGGGCGGCAACTCTACTTCAATACCTTTGGTCTTCAGTTCTTGAATAGCGTTCTTAGGTTCTAGGGATATTGTTTTACCAGCAAGTTCAATGGCAACGCCAAGGTAAATTTTGGTTTGAGGCCCAGTTTCATTTCCAGGTTCTGCTTTAGTCATCGTAGCAATGCTCCTTTACTTAAAGTTAAAAAAAAGCTCGATCAATTTACCATTAAATCGTCAAGGTTTACTTCAGCTTCTGGCGGAATGTCAAACCCCTCATCGTCAGATAAATTCCTTTCCTCAACAGAATTTTCGCTTTCATTACGAGAACTCAATCCTCGATCGATTATGACACCACTTGGGTTTTCAAGTGATTTAGGGACATGAAAAACTGTACTCTTAACTCCTCTCATATCGACTTTTGTTGAGGTTGACTTCAGAACGTCAATCCTTAAATTGAATTCCAGCTTCGGATCAATACCCGAATTTTCGAGAAACGGGAAATCTTCTTGCTTTAGAGACAGACCTGCAGCGAAATTAAAGGGAAATTCGCTACTAATGGAGCCAGTAGCGGAGTAGATTGGCGGCGGCGGATTTCCTGCAGTGACTTCAATCTCTTTGGCCCATAAGTTATAGAGGGGATGATTTTCATCTAATTCTGTAGGCACTTCTATGCCATAGGTGCTTTTGACAGTCTCCAAGAAAGTTGGAATATTGTTAATGCTAGTAATGTTTTCGAGATCGGGAATGTCATTGTTCATAGGGCCTCCTGGTAGTCGTTAAAAGAGAGAAAACGTCACTTTTGCATCAGCGTCGAGATTGAGTTGTTCGTCCAGACGTTTGCCCATCGGGAAGGGGTGGTTTTTCTTTTGCATAGGCGGCATACCAGCCGATGGCATTATTACTATCGGTGCTATCGTTAGCATCGGGATTACCGAAAATAACAACTTCGGTTTGCCCGCTACGGGGAAACGATAATACAAAAAGTTTGAGAGCAATCTTTTTGATTTTGAGGAGATATGCCGCTTTTTCACTGCCGCTATCGCGAATCAGCTCTACGCTCTTGAAGGTGAATTTAATCACGCTCTGGAGTGGGAAGCCCAATACATCCCCCCCAATCCCCGGCAGGCGGAACCCGACAAAAAGCTTAGGCTTCTCTTGGCTCCCGTCTGAATTGGGTTCCCAGGCGACCATCAGGTTAGCCACAAATTTGGCAGCTCCTGCCAGAGCCCCCAGACTGCCTAGATTGAGTTCAAAGTTCAGCCCAAAGCCGTTTTCGGGCATGGAACTGCCCCCCAGCGGCGTTTTGACCGTGACGAAGCCTTTTGGTTTTGTGCTGGCTTTTTCACTGTCTAAGTGCACAAAACCAACCAGCTTGAGGGGAAATTTCGCGTAAAGGCTCTGGGCTCTGGCCTGACTTTTGGCCAGGTCAAATCCAATCTGGCTGGGGTCGAAGGTAAACTCAGGGTCTGTTTCATGGTTACATTTCATGACAATGACCAACTTCGAAAAAGGTAAAAATTGGTCATTCTTCTGCAGTATCTCTAGCGCCTGATCAACCTGGCTAGCCCTTACAGCAAGCCGCACTGTTTCATCCCTGATCTGAGAAAACAAGAATTGGTCATCCTGCAGCAGCATCTCTAGCGCCTGATCATCCAGGTCAGTTTTCTCTGCAAGCTGTTTTGCCTTGTGATAGTCTACGAGGACTGCAGGAGCGTGGGTGCGCAGGTCCTGCAGAGCTTTCAAAGCGCTTGTATAGATTGTTTGGGTAGAGCTGCTGAGCTTCTCACCGCTTGCAATTAGTTCTGCATAATCCTCGACAACTGCTTGAGCCTTTTCAATCGCCTCTTGAGCTGCCAGGCTTAATTCATTTCCTTGACTATCGAGACGCCCTTTGCGATCCAGGTATTCCAGGGCTTCCAGGGCGATTTCGCGAGGGTTATTTTGAAAATCGGCAAAGCTCAACGACACTTCAGACTCTTGCAGATCCAACCCAAATGAAAGCAGGTCAAGGGCTTCTATCGCCTTAAAGTTGAATCTACCCCACAGGGTAAATCGCCCGATCGTTCCCTCCTGACTGATTGGGTCAGTCGCAAATTCTGCCTTGACAATATCGACAGTATTTAAGACGTGGCTTTGCGGTAAAGCAAAATAATTTTCACCGCTAAAGCTAAAGGCATAGGTGGTTATGCCGTCGTGCTCTTCTGTAAAGCCTTTCAAAATTACAATGTTGCGGTTAGAGCGGCTGTTGAGTAAAAGCGTAGTCTCCCCAAACAACCTGTCGAGGGTTAAGTTTACTTCGCTAGAAAAGGCTGAAACTTCAGAGTTTTGAAACTGCACCCGTAGACTAGCCACCTGAAAACCGTAGCCAGAAGGCCCAACCTCCGGCACAGAGTTATCCTGGTAGTCTAGAAGTCCGAAAAGAGAGGATTGTTCAGCCTCTAATTGCTGGTTTCTGGGCACTACGGGGGTACCGTTACTACCAACGTACTGAGCATAGAAGTTGTCTCCATCTTTAATGCCGCATTCCAATGCTCTAATTTCGGCGGTTAACCCTTCCCCTGTAGGGAGGTTAACATTAAGAGCTACCATGCCTGCCCAAAAGGTGCTGGTGGCAATGCGAGCTAGAGGAGCCGCATTATCTTTGTCTTTTTCGGCAGCGTTATCGTCTTCGGTGGTCGCAATCGCGGTTTCAAAGTACCGCACCAAGCGTTCACGCAATGCTTCAATATCTTGATCTGCACCGACAAAGTGAGAAGGTTGCTCCCAAAGAGCCGTATCTTTAAGGATATCGAGCAGCGGCTTATCGAGAAACTTAAAGATTAAGACCGTGTTGGACTCCCCTTTATCGGTTCGCCAGTTATTGGGATCAAGGTCAAAGGTCCACCCCTGAATGGTTAGCTTATTGCCGGGAAAGTAGGATTTTATGACTTTGGGAGGGTTTTTATCGTTGATTTCCTGCAATGAGTTTGGATTGGCAACTACTAGAAACAATTGGCTAGACTGAAATGCAGACCTGAGAGGAGAATGGCGCTCTAGATCTGCAAAATTAATGTCCTTTTTATCGGTATCCTTAGCCAGAACTAGTTTTTCTAGAGTTTCAAAACCGGCAGAGTAGGTCGCCAGTAAACCCTGAGGCGTAGTTCCTTCTGACTTTTGGTCTGGAACTTCAGGGGTTTGAAGGGGTAACGGGTCTACCAGGTCTCTAATTACCCGGCGGCGCTGCGGATTTAGAAGCTGTTCCTCCATTTGTCGGTAGGCCGCCAGGTCACCGGCAACGCCGCCATAGGGAAATAGCGGCAAATAGTGCTCAGTTGGTAGCCGAGTTACCGGCACATCTAGAAATCGCAGTGGGTCATTAGTAAATATGTCATCTCCATCGTCCTGGTTTGGTGCCCTGTACAAAAGCGACTGCTGGGGCTGAGAGAAGTAGATCGGCGTAAGTTCAGAACCTTCTTTTACGTACTCTATGTAAGCCCATGCCGTAGTGGCAGTCTCTGTAAGATGCTGCTCGACCTGACCATTACCTGTGACCTGTCCGGGTGAAAAATCAGGAGCAAATGCAGCCTTACCGGGCTGAAAATGAAGAATATTGATGTGGTCACTGGAGAGTTGAATATATTCGATACCTGCCAGACCACACAAAAAGTTGTCAACTTTTTGAACAGCTGGCAAATTACCGTTAGTTGCACCAGTAGCGTCTTTCGTAGGTTTACTGCCTCCTTCGGCCTGCTGATAGCGTGGAACTGATAGAGTGAAGGCACCCTGAGGAACCAGATACAGGGGCACTTCGAAAGGGATAGCGTTGCGGCTGTTTTGTCCGGGGCGTTCTGCAAAAAACAACTTGCTCTGCCCATTGCCGTGGGGCGTAACGTGGATGGTATAGCCCAAATTGGTACGAAAACAGGAGGGTAGGGATAAATCTGACGTCGCTGCGTTGGCTGGTTCTACAAACGTAAAATAGGTGCGATCGCTATCCAAAGGATTCAGAACATCCAGGACGGCATTCAGCGTTAAGGTGTGAAAATCAAATCCTGAAACAACCGCTTCAGCCAAAAAAGGATAGCGATGATGGGCTATGAGATAGTCCTCTGACTTGTTGAATGCGGCAAAGCCGGAAAAGGGGTCAGTATCGATAAGGTTGGTATGGCCCGACTTGAAAAACATCTGCAGCCCAATATTCATCTGGGCCAACTCATGAAAGGGTTGGGTCCCGGGTGAGGGGTTTTGTAGAGTCAGCGGGAAGGCCAGGCAACCGGCCTTTGAGCCGCCCATCGGCAGGGTAATGGCTCCTCCGTCTTCGTTTTCTGTAAGTCGGCGTAGCCGATGGTCTCCATAACTGGTTGATAGGTAGAACGCATCACGTTTGCCAGGTTCGGCCTCACCACCGACTACGTTATGCCGGGAAGGATTATGCGAAAAAACAAATTCGTTCTCAGCTGTATTGAGTCGGCATATGACGTAACGAGTTAGCACCAGTCGATAGTTGCGAAAATCAAAAGCTACGAGCCGCTCTAAAATTAAGCTGTCCCCCTGGGCTACCCCGGCTACGGCATGAAATTTCCACCGAAACAGGGGGTCTGCTGGGTTCTCAATCCATAAAAATCGAGTGTTTCTTACCGATGGTGTAGTCAGAAATTTATCAATGCGATCGCTCAACTGCTGAGGATCAACGGCTCCATCTCCGGTCAGACTGGCATTCAGAAAAAGATAGATGCCCCGTTGTGCCCAGGAGGCTTCTAACGTATAACTATCGGGAAAATCGCCTTCTGGCATGGTCGAGGTCGGTGCCCGAAACACAATGCTATAGGCTCCCGATGCGGAAACAGCTGCAGAGGATACATATAGATGGGTGGACTGAATTCGAGTAAAGGTGACCATCTGACCTGCAATCTGATGAATGCTTATCTAACCAACACCGGAAGCTAAGAATGTTTCCGCTGGACTGCGATAGAACCTCTGCTAGGCATTGAAGACGATGCGATCTCCCTTTACTAAGGGCAGGTCGAAAAGTTCAGGATAATCTGTTAAGTTTATAAATCGGTAGCTCGGTTCACTTGTGATCTCGGTGTGTAAAATACGACTAATTCTGGGTTTGCCCGTCGCCTTAGCCAGAGACTGCCCCAGGGGTAGCGATGGAGAGATACTGATGAACCTTTCCATTAATTGCCGCAGGGTGGTTCCTACCGAAACAAACGTTGGTTGATCATTAACAATAATGGCGATTTCGGGAATTACCGTAGCGCGTCCCCGGAAGAAAAATGACGAAACATTAGTATTCCCCTCTAAAGACCAATCATCCAGCTCTCCAACCGTTTCAGCACCTACCAGCGTTGCCTTCTGCTCTGGATTGAGAGAACTCGAAGAATCGGTAGTCTGATCAGGATATATCAGGCGAAAATAAGGGCTTTGATGACCATAATTAAAAGTATCCAGACTTCCTGCTGCGCCATTTTTCCCAATTCCAGCATCTACAAAGGGCTGGAGCTGTGACAAAAAAGCATCAAAATTAATAAAGAAATCACTTCCTTTCGAATAGCTATTGAGGCTATAGTACGATGTGCCGCTACCCACAAAGCCAGAGCTAGCGGAAGATAAAGCTGGGTGAACAAACTGATAGTTTTGGTAATCAACCCGTAACCGCATACCAGCCTGAAGGTCAACACTCTTGTATTCAAGATTCACATCCTCTTTAACCCTTGGCGGAGTAAGATGGGATGACTTCAAGCCATAGTAGTAATACAGACTATCTTTGAGAGGCAGCGCTAAACATTCAGCAATGCGCGTTTTAATCAGCGTTACAGCTCCTGGGGTCAATTTGCCTTGCTGGTCTAATTGTTGAATAAAGCCGTCGTAGTCACTCCGCAGGGCTTCTGGATAGCTAGAGGTTATCTCAGGGTGCTTAATCGTGAGAGTAAAACCGGGTCCGGAATTTTCTTCTAGCTTAAACATTCCTACTTCTATGGAAAACCCATTCCCATCGCCAGGGCCGACCGCGCGTAAAAATGGCAGCTCTATGGTTTGGGTTGAAGGAATATCGGCTTTTGAAGACCCGAGATAGATCAAAGGAACCCCATTCAATACCTGGCAGTAGTAATCCTGTTCGTGACGGAGGTGTTCTGAAACGATTGCCTCAGCTTTTTCCTGCAACGTTGCCAGGGCCGATTCTAATACCTGATTCGGGGTTAAGGGAGGATGTATTACTGTAAACATCGGTAGTTTGAAGACCTGCACTGTCTCCGTAGAATCAGCCCACTCAAACTCTCCTATCCCGCTGGCGAAAAAGCCTAGCTCACTGAGTTGTACGGTAAGGTCGATCTCCATAACCGAATCAATGACCGCTGGATCTAAGATCCGGTAGGAAGTCCCAGGCTCAAAAACAGGCCCCAGAGAGGTCCGGAAAGGCAAACGGAATGAACGAACACCCTGCAGAGTGAAATAGCCGCCATCAAACTGGCCATGTAAGGCAAGGGGTTCTCCCAGCCAGGTACCCTGAAGAATTACTCTATTGTCCTGGATGGCGAGGGGCGAAAAATCTTCTGTATTCTCAAAGAGAAGTTTAAGGTCTACCGTCCAATCAAAGGGGCGCTGATCCCAGGCTTGGGGCAGTTCAATTTCTTCAAGGTCTGTGGCCGAATTCATGTGCCATTGCCAGTCAACCTCTGGGCTAGATTGCACTGGCGATAACTCTAGCTCTGTTAGTACAAGTTGCTCTGCATTACTAAAAACAGTGAGACTAAGATCTTTTGGATCTGCCACCAGGGCTAATTGCCCCAGTTGTTCTGTAGAGCCATCTTCAGCCGTGAGCAAAATCTTATTCTTACCCCACAACTGGCTCTTAACCTGGCCTTTGCTAAAGTTCCAGCTGGTAGGGGTATCAGCTCCAGCTTCCCACTCCAGCTCAAGGCTGTTGAATTCAAATTGCTCTGTTACTGGCAGGTCTGCTTCACTCTCTACGACCAGGCGAGTTTTAGGTTCTTCCTGCTGCTCAAATGGATTGGCAAAAATGAATTTCGCCGGTAAAGGTCTCTGTAGAGGGGGGGGCATATGGGCCAGGGTCAGTAGCCCTTCAATGTGTAGAACGGGATAGTAGCGCTGATAAATCAATTCCGGAGAAAGGGCCTGATCATAAATGGCGACTTCATACAGTTCTCCTTTCCAGATACGGTTGCGGGCTGAAACAATTCTTCCATTTGTATTGAAGGCAGAAATTTCGTTCCCTAAGGCCAGCTTTATGTCAGAATCGTCAATGTCCCAGGGATGGGGATCATCAAAGCTTGCATTGATAGGCTTTGATATAACTTCCGAACCGTTGATATAAAGCTTAGCCTCATGGGTATTATTGCTTTTTGTATTGGAATGCTTCTTAAGCGTGTAGACCACATGAGTTAGTTCAGTTGTAACAGATTTTGAATAATTTAAGGCATTCTCAAGTCCATTATCATCACTTTTACTGGTCCGAAGCCTCACGGTGTAATTGGTAGACTTTGTACCTCTACCTTCTCCATGGCCCAGGGTAAAGTAGCGATGGGTGGTGTCTTTAGATAAGGTAACAATTCTAGCTGGTCCTTGCTGCTCTTCTTTGGCTGGTTTGAGCCAGGCAGAAATGGTAATTTCCGAGGTCTTCTGAAAGGCCTCGACTATCTTCTTAGCCGAATTTTCTTGAGAATCTAATCCCTGACTTGAAATCAGTACATTTTCGCGAATAGCAATAGAGCCAAAGCTCTGCAGAACAGATTTTGGCTTATTAATCTTAAGATGAATATCCGAATTGGCTGCTGCGCTGCCGTCTCCACCTAAAGAAGAGCAATCGTGAATTGTATCTCCAGACTTTTCGCCAAACAAGTATAAAACCTTAGGCCGATCAAATGGGGTCGCCTCTTCCCTGATAGGGAAGGGCTTAACCTTGAAGGTAGTCACTTCCATTTCACCCCATTTAGGCAAAGGAATCTTTGGTAGTGAACCTTTCGGCTGAAAAATTAGTGTTAAATCCTCATTTTCTGCATCCCGATCTAGAGAAATGGCTAGAGGAATATCATGACCAAAGACAACGGCAGTAACCTCTCCTTCTACCGCTAACGGAGCAGAACCTCCTGCCCCGGCTCTCTCTGTTGTTAGGGCTTGGGTGAAGGTTAAGCTCAAATTCTTGAAAAAGGTAGTTTTCTGAGGACTATAGCCAAAAGGCTCATCACCGCTGTCAACGGTTAGGGAAAGAGCCTGGTCATCTAGCCCTAGACTGACGTTGTAGAAAGCATCCTTAGGAGAAGAGGGTAAGCCTAACAGAACTAGACTTATATCAGGTTCAGGAATGTCATCACTAGACAGAAAAGGAACTACTTGAGAAATCGTTTGAGGAGGTGTTACTTGCTCCCTTGAAAAGTTATCTGGAGGGACTATCCAGAAAAACCTAAAGCCTTCCTGCAAATCAATTTCATACTTGACATAGAGAAAACGGTTTTCATCCAGGCTTAGATTGATACAGCCATATCCAATCATGAGAATAACCTACGATAGAATCCGTTCCTATCAAGAAACGATGTTTGCCAAAACCATGGCACACCGAATAGTAATCGGCTACACCATCACGTATCCGTTATTAATGAAAATTAAAAAGACGGGTTCTATGCGGAATCTTTCCTGATGGAATGAAAACCACACTTCTACACTAAAGCTAGGGAAAATGCCTCAAATCGAGCCTAAAAGAATATTATTACAAGGTTATCATAGAATCTCAGTAGGGAATCTTAAAATGTTCGGGAAAACCTAAATTTATGTAAATATTGATGATAGACTGATCTTAATTGAGCCATGAACGGCCTTGCTGCAAATTTGAAAACGACTTTTGTGGAATACCCTAAAAGCTCATAACCCAGTTTCGGGCGATTGACAAAGAACTCAGACCTAATCAATAAAATGTCATGCTACTTTCGCTTAGTTCAGCGCTAGTGCAGCTTTGAGGTATTTGCCATCGTTGGCATTTTTTAACTATTACAACCTGAGTTCGACAACCAGTAATGTGCTGAAAGAAAGGCTGAGGGTTACGCTCAATCTGATTGCAACTGTCGATAGGCAGCACGAGCCTGCTGCTGAACCGGTTGAGGCAAGCTAGCAAACAGTCTATTCACTCAATAATCTGCTGTCACCACTATAACCAACGCCTCTTCGTCAAACTCAGCGGTTGTCTCTTTCCCACCGCACTAGCATCGCCAGGCCTATGGAACCGGGGGAAGGCCGTTTACGGTGTCGGGTTTTGCAAGGGTTGGCCTGTCGCAGGTGCCCCAGGGTGAGTTGCCCCGCCGGGAGTGTAGGCGCGTCGATGGTTGGGCTTTTGGGGGAAGGAAGAGAGTTTTAGTTGGTGTTCGCGATTGGGTGGGAGAGTGTTCTGATTTTTGTGTAAGGGCCAATCAGCCGATTAATCAAGTTTTCTGCAAGCCTTGTAGGGCAGGCGTCTCGCCTGCTCAGCTGGGACAGGCAGGATGCCTATCCCACAAGAGTCCGAACACTCCCTTGGGTGGTGATGGCTGGGTGGGATGGTGGGTACTGCTCACCCTACGATTACTTTGTCTACATCATCACGGAATGAAAATCCGTCTTGCACCCATGTAGTTGGCAGTGTAGATAGCAATTTCGACAATCCGATCAACACACCGTTCTCGATAACTTGAATCGTTTAACACCCGATCAGCGTTGCCAATAGTCACCACTGGCAAAGAACTTGGAGTATTTTCTTTGCGCATTACCTGCTCTAGTGAATCTTCATCTTTCATGCTGCGATTTGCGGTGAGCAGGATCATCTGATTTTTCTGGGCCACCCGCCAAACAACTCTATCGTTGCTATCGATTGATAAGCCAACCTCCTCAAACATCACGAAGCGAATGGGAACAACATCAAGCCAGCCTTGACCAGCAATACTCCCCAGTAGAATCCGCGCGTGTCCCTTAAAATTATGATCAATCAAAAAAATCACGCCTGTAGCTGGTGACGTGCTTTGGATGCCTGAAGTTTTTCCCATGCAGCTTCCAGCCCAGGTGGTGGGGGAAGGGTCGAAATTCGAGCAACCCGCTCGCGATTCTGCTCTTCGTAGTATCGCCGAAGTTCCTCAGTTTCCTCGATCACTTGCTGATACTCAGCTTCGACTTCCGAGCGGTGAGCCTCGATATAAGATAAGGCAGCATTGAGCTGTTCTTCCGTAAGCTCGAATAGTCCCTGGATAAACGTAGGTGGGTATTGACCTACCACGTAGTCCATCACGTCGTAAAGGGTGATGCGGGTGCCTGCGATGGTCAGCCCTCGCTCTGTGCGGATGATGCCTGCTTTACCGTTAGCTTCGGAAGTCATGGAATAGCCTGCTGTAACCTGCATTCATGATATCCCAGGTCAAAGTGAGCATACGAGCACTGCGGTTGAAGGTGCCCAGGTTTAGAAAGATTGCCCCGCCAGGTGTGTAGGCGTGTCGATGGTTGGGCTTTTGGGGGTAGGGAAGGGAGTTTTAGTTGGTGTTCGCGATTGGGTGGTGATGGTGGGTGGGATGGTGGGCACTGCCCACCCAGCCCTGTCAAGGTGTTCCGAAAAGGGAGATTTTAACTCCATCAAACCCCCTAAAATCTCAATTATGCGTAGGGTGTGTCCCGGCCTCAGGCTCACCGTGCGATGATGCAAAATTTCTGCCCTGGCCGGAACGCACCGTTTGCGTTAAGTGAGAATCTTGATATTGTAAGCGGTGCATTGCGGCCCAAAGACAAAGCCTGTGAGGTTTTGCGCAGATGTGTGAGCCGCTAATGCACCCTACGCCGGTCGCTGATTCGTACCAATATTCACCTTGACAAGGATGGCACTGCCCACCCTACAATCACTTAAGATTCAGATAACAATGAAACAAACTCAGTTGCTTTAACTATCGCAATTTTCTGATACTTAGCTAATGATAAAAGATGTTTATCGCCGGTAACAATATGAGTTGCACCACCTACGACGGCACATTCAACAACCATATCATCGTCCGGATCAGCAGATACCACGCTTAGTTCTGTAGATATTTCAACTAAGCGAGAAAAGTTACGCACTTCCTCAACAGCTGCTTGTGCCTTCTCCTGAGAAAACTTAAATTTGACAATCAACTTTTCAGAGAACTCGTTTAGGATCTCTCGGCAAGTTACAGACTCGACTTGCCCCATTCTTGCCAAAGCTAGACATCGAAATGGATTACTAGTTGTGGACAAAAGAGCAGAGATCAAAACGTTGGTATCGAAAACAGCAATGTACCGCACTAATCTTCATGCACCACTTCATCAATAAAAGTTTCCCGCTCATCCTCTGTCATTACATCCCAGTCCTGACCTCGTTCCTGAGCAACAAGTCTAGCTCTATCTGCTCCATATCGTGATAAAGATTCCCACTGTCCCCACTGTTGGAGCAATAAAAATCTAAATACCTCAATCTGCTGCTCTGTAGGTAACTGCTTGACTAATTCAACGACCTGCTCGTTAGTGAGAGTAAAACTGGGCATTGTTCACCTTTGGAGGTTGTGGAAGAGCTAGTTCTATTTTAATCATGGGCAAAGGCGGTTTACGGGGGCGGGTTCTGCAAGGGTTAGCCTATCGCAGGTGCCCAGGGTGAGAATGATTGCCCCGCCGGGCATGTAGGCGCGTCGATGGTTGGGCGTTTGGGGGTAGGAAAGGGAGTTTAAGTTGGTGTTGCTGATTGGGTGGTGATGGCTGGGTGGGATGGTGAGCACTGCCCAAACTACGATTACTCACAAAGGAAGGTAATAAATTTGACCATCCAAGTCTTCTGGAGTACCACATTCGAGAATCATGAAAAGATCTTCTATTACCCTCCCGATTGGTGCATCTGTGTGAATTTCAATGACTCCTGGCATAGCGAGATTATTGGCCAATCTCTCATAGGCGTAGCGAGTGATCGTAGCAACGTCATGAGTAAGTAAAATACGTCCTTTATCAGCAGCCCATTCAAGCACAATGGGATCATCCTTTCCTGATAGATCAATATCCTGAACGCGAACAATATCGATATCTGGATTACGGCGCAGTAAGCCTCGAATGATTGTATTGTCTAAATTTTCATCGGCTAACAGCTTAATCATGCTTGCCGCTCAATTTTTCGGGCCAGTAAACGATCTCGCAAACCCTGGGGGTCAAATCGAGCCTCATTCATCTGGCGAACTTCTTGAGCTTGCTGCTGTCTCTGCTGGAGATATGCCTCTACATCTTCTTGATGGTTAAGGTAGAAGGCTATTGAAGCGTAAACATCACCTAACCTTAAGGATGGATAACGATGCACAATTTCTTCTGCCGTTGCCCCTTGCTTAAATACGGCGACGATAGTATCCAAAGTGACTCGCGTTCCCCCTACCCGCACGATTCCATCGGCAGCAACAGCTAAGGGAGCAGGTTCAGCCTTTATGGCAAGAGACATAACATGAAGACTCTAAGGGTACTTATATCTTAACGAAGGCAGCAACTGCTGATGCCGGTCAGATATGGCTGAGTTCTAATGTAACCAGGGGAAGGCGGTTTACGGGGGCGGGTTCTGCAAGGGTTAGCCTATCGCAGGTGCCCAGGGTGAGAAAGATTGTCCCGCTGAGAGTGTAGGCGCGTCGATGGTTGGGCGTTTGGGGGGAGGAAAGGGAGTTTTAGTTAGTGTTCGCGATTGGGTGGTGATGGCTGGGGGGGGATGGTGGGCAGTGCCCACCCTAAGCTCACTGGAATAAGTCGTAGCGTATCTTTTCAAGCGTTTGTTTCAAGACCGTAATATCTGTGGAGCAAATCTCATAGACTTCATCTGGGTCAATATCAAAATAATCGTGCGCCAGGATATTTCTGATGCCTTTGATATCTGACCAGTCGATTTCTGGATACTAGTTGAACAATTCATCCCCAGTCAGTTGAGAGATTCTTCTAATATTTTCGCTGATGGCAATGAGCACCATGCCAATTCCATCCAATCGATCTAGACCCTCATCACTAGCTGTAAAATCGTCTGCTTTCCGAATGCCCTGGAACCGTCGTTCAATTCTGCGGATAGCTTCTTCAATTTCAAGCAGTAATTCCAATAAAAGAGAGCGATCATACATAGATAGCCTCTCGGTCAATTCGTGCCTTGAGGTAGGGATTCATAGAGTCTCGATATCGGACAACGTCTACTTTTCTGCCAAGGGCTTTTTCTAACTCAGCTTTTAGCCGAACTCGTTTCAGCATGTCTGGTTGCATGTGAACAACCACGTCGATATCACTGTCTTGATGAGCCTCGTCTCTGGCGACTGAGCCAAAAATACCGATCTGGCTAACCATAAATTGCTCTGCAAGATCAGGTTTAAGGGTGCGCAATAACGCCAGTGCCTCATCTTTGCTGCCCACTGTAGCCATAGGTGTATGCTCCGTCTGCCATCTGACTCGTTTATGCCTAGCTTACTACTTGGACCCTGGGAGATGTTCTAAGTCAGGGTACCGGATTTTGCAAGGGTTGGCCTATCGCAGGTGCTCAGGGTAAGAATGATTGCCCCGTCGGGTGTGTAGGCGCGTTGATGGTTGGGCTTTTGGGGGTAGGAAAGGGTGTTTTAGTTGGTGTTCGCGATTGGGTGGTGATGGCTGGGTGGGCAGTGCCCACCTTAAAATTACTCACCGTTCATAAATATTGTCCCTAAAATTAATGTCATAAATAAAGATTTCGTCGGTTCCCTTACGAATTTGGAAAATAATACGAATTTTGCCTACACGAATCCTGGAAAAGCCAGTGAGTTCGCCTTTGAGCTTCTTAATGTCAAGCTCTTCAGGAGGATAGATCTTTTGAGTTTCCAGACAGGTTTTGAGGATGCCTATTTTCTCGACAACGTTTTTTTGAGTGCTGCTATCAAGCTTTTTGAGGAATTTATTCGCTGACTTACTGAGCTTGACTTTCATGGCTAAACCAGTCAGTAATGTCTACAAAGTTTTCCTCGGCATGATCAGCAGGGGAAAATGAGGCTTCTATCTCGGCCTGCTCTTCATCGTCCACGAAGGGTAGCAGCATCTCAAAGAACTTAAACCATTCTTCACGCATAACTTCTCGAACGCTCTCTTTAATGAGAGTCTTGAGGGCTTCTGCATCGAGGGAAAGGGTGGGTTCCATAGATAAATCAGGGGGGTATGGCTTTACGGCGGGCAAGGTGGATAGTCTTACCCTACCTATTATCGCACTGACCATGGGAGCAGATCTGTCAACTACTCTCACGGTTCCTTTTACCTACAACTAACCCCTTCCCGTTAAACTCAGCGGTTATCTTTTTCCCGTCACTCCGTCACCCCGTCACCCCAGTACTGCAAATGCTTTGGAGCAAGGCGAAGGTGGTTTACGGGGTCGGGTTTTGCAAGGGTTGGCCTATTGCAGGTGCCCAGGGTGAGAAAGCTTGCCCCGCCGGGAGTGTAGGCGCGTCGATGGTTGGGCTTTTGGGGGTAGGGAAGGGAGTTTAAGGTGGTGTTCGCGATTGGGTGGTGATGGCTGGGTGGGAGGGTGAGTAGTGCCCACCCTACTTTTACTTTATGGAACGAAAAGCCTCATCGTACCTTTGTAATCATCAATGTCAAATACAATTTCAATCAGCCGGTCAACACAACGATTACGATAGTCGGGATCAGTTAGAACCCGATCAGCATCTCCAATCGTGACAACGAGCATGTCCCTCAAGGTTATGATCAACCAGGAAAATCATCTATGGGACTCAAGTTGGGCTTGGTGTTTTGCTTTCTGTGCTTGCAACTTTTCCCAAGCAGCCTCCATACCCGGCTTAGGTGGCTTTACCGAAAGTCGGGCAATAAGATCACGATTTCGCTCTTCGTAATACTGGCGGAGTTCTTCAGACTCCTTTAGTACCATTTGATACTCAGCTTCAACTTCAGCACGATTTGTCTGAATGTATGCGAGAGCAGCGTTAATCTGCTCCTCAGTTAGGTTGAAAAGACTACGAATGAACTTAGGAGGGTATTGGGCAGTCACATAGTCCATCACGTCGTAAAGGGTGATTCGGGTGCCTTCAATGGTTAGTCCTCGCTCTGTGCGGATGATGCCTGCTTGACCGTTAGCTTCGGAAGTCATAGAACAGCCTGCTGTAACCTGCCTCCATGATATCCCAGGTCAAAATGATCATACGATCACTGCGGTTGAGGGTGCCCAGGGTGAGAAAGGTTGCCCCGCCGGGAGTGTAGGCGCGTCGAGGGTTGGGCGTTTGGGGTTAGGAAAGGGAGATTTAGTTGGTGGGTGGTGATGGCTGGGTGGGATGGTGGGCAGTGCCTAAATTGTAATTACTAACGGTGAAGTTGTGCGGCGGCAGATGACCTCGAACTCTCACCGACAACTTCTGTTCCGTCCGCACCAACGCAGTGTTAGCTGGCTGGCAAGCATAGTACTCAAGCTTGGCACGGATCATCTGCTGGGGGATGCAATCCGGTTTGTATCCAAAACCGTCTTGTTTCTCGAATGGAATCTTCCTCTGGATAACGGGTATCGTTCAAATCAAGCCGCAGGCAGGTTGCGCGACCAATGGGTGTAGTTCCCTCTATAACAACGCCTTGATTTAGCCAGATAAAGTGCTCCGCCCACTCAGACTGGCGAGGATTAAAAATTGGAACAATTTCCTGAGTTTCTGGATCAATACCCGCTACAAAGTTGTACCGCCTCTCATTACAACGACGGCAAGCGAGTGCGAGATTCTCGGGTTCATCAGAACCACCTAAAGATTTTGGGATAACATGGTCAACGGTAAACCGATTGGCACTCAACCGCTCCGGTGAATGGCAATACTCGCAGACATATTTGGCACGTTCTCGAATCGCTTGCCTGAGTTCATCACTGATTGGCATTTTGAGCCGCAAGCATAGCGTTTATATGTGTAAAAATACGATCTAGCTCTCCGATCGCATCCAATTCGGCCATTTCATCAGAAGTCATTTGGTCAGCCTTCTTCTTTTCTAATAGGCTCTCCATTCGTAGTTGCAGTGACTCACTAAATTTGAATAGATTCAAGTTATCGACCTTTTCAAGTTGGATCTCATGAATCAGCGAAGATGGTCTGTTAAGAGTTGTAACCATATTAGTCCCCATCACCTTAGATTTTAGTGAACCAGTCAGTAAGTGCCTGAGCAGAATCATTTACATATGCGGTCAAGTAATAGCAGGGCTTTTGGGTGGTTTACAGGAAAAATAATTTTGGACAAGCACTTACAATGCATAAAATACATACCTCATGGCTCAATTAGCCGTCTGACTTGAGCTAGAGTATCTTCACCTGGAATGGGTTGAACAGAACCATCTCGTACTTCATCTCGTCGTCGCTTGGCTTCAGTTACCCAAGCTGCCTGCATTGCTGAGTCAGTATCGAACTCTAAGCTTTCTACCAACTTATCTGCTAAGAGTGCCCTTGACTCATTAGGCAGGGACAGTATTTCCTCAGTCAGTTGCTCAATTGACCGCATAACACTGACCCCTCGCAGAAAACTGAATATTGGTTAATTTTATCAAAATTCAACGTGAGAAGCAGTTTAGGAAATGACTGTCAGCAACTCTCAATTCGAGTGCCTGCGATGGTCTGCCTTCGCTCTGTGCGGATAATGCCTGCTTGACCGTTAGCTTCGGAAGTCATGGAATAGCCTGCTGTAACCTGTATTCATGATATCCCAGGTCAAAATGATCATATGAGCACTGCGGTTGAAGGTGCCCAGGGTAAGAATGATTGCCCCGTAGGGTGTGTAGGCGCGTTGATGGTTGGGCTTTTGGGGGTAGGAAAGGGTGTTTTAGTTGGTGTTCGCGATTGGGGGGTGATGGTTGGGTGGGATGGTGGGCACTGCCCACCCTACGATTACTACATTTGCCGGAGTAGCCTGTCGTACTCGGAATGTGAACCAATCCAAAACCAAATCACTGTATCGCCGTCTATTTGACCTACTGCTCGATAGTTCTGACTCACGCGAGAAGAGTAAAGGGGGAGTTCCGGATGCACTTTCTTGAAACGTAGGCTTGGATAGCTTGGGTCTGATTGAAACTGTTGATAGGCAGCACGAGTTTGCTGCTGAACCGGTTGAGGCAAGCTAGCAAACAGTCTGCGGAACTCGGCAGTAGTGCGGGACTTCACAAGGTTTCTGGATCAAGTTCTTGGGTTTCTCCAGCATGGTATTCAGCCATTGCCGAAGCTGCCAGCCCGGCGAGAACATTTGGAGAACGGGAGAATGATTCGTCCCAGAGCCGTTCATCCTCAATTTCCTCCAAAATAATTGAAGCGATCGCGTTCTGCTCATTTTCGGACAAGGTTTGCAACCTGGCAATTGCACGCTCAAGTAATTCAGTCACCGCAACCTCTCTTAAAACCTCGACTCACTCTATTCTATTGTCCCTACTTTCAGGTAGATCTCCCATAGCCAAATAGGGCGGGCGCTACCCTAACCCATTTGGTTTACCAATCACCAACCCTTTCCTGCCAAACTCAAGGGTTGTCCTTCCCCGCCGCACTGGCAGCACCAAGCCTCTGGAGCCAGGCGAAGGCCGTTTACGGCGTCGGGTTTTGCAAGGGTTGGCCTATCGCGGGTGCCCAGGTGAAAATGATTGCCCCGTCAGGTGTGTAGGCGCGTCGATGGTTGGGCTTTTGAGGGTATGGAAGAGAGTTTAAGGTGGTATTGCCGATAGGGTGGTGATGGCTGGGTGGGATAGTGGGCAGTGACCTCCCTATGATTACTGGGGTTGTTGTGCTGCTGCTGTTTCGCGGAACTCACGAGAGCATTTCAATTAAATTCTTCAAACATGGATGGAAAATCCCGTCTTCCGCTGACATAGCGACTCATGGCTGCTTTGCCTGCTGGAATCGTTCCAGAATACCGTTAACAAACGTTTCGCCATCAATTGGGGCGGTATGTTCAGAAGCTTCAATCGCGGCGTCAATTTTTGCTCGAATCTCTTCAACCCATTCGGCTTCAGAGCGATGGTCAAAGACCGGCCCCGAAGGGCCATCATACTCATCCAGTAATCGCAGGGCAATTTCCAAAACTTCTTCAGCAGAGCGATACTTCCCAGCTTGAAGCTTGGTTTGGATAAAGCGTTCTTGATCAGGAGTTAGACTAATGCTCATAACGTTTCTGTCCTGGCTTTTTGTTCTTGAAGCTTTACCCAAAGAGCTTCTGGACCTGACTTGGGATATATCCTTACGGCACGGTTAAGGTCCATCACGTCGTAAAGGGTGATTCGAATGCCTGCGATGGTCAGCCCTCGCTCTGTACGGATAATGCCTGCTTGACCGTTAGCTTCGGAAGTCATGGAACAGCCTGCTGTAACCTGCCTTCATGATAATCAAAGATATACTAGTATTTAGAGGGGCGAACGTCGGCTTCATGCCGTGTGTCTGAGTGGCAACTCTACTTAGACCTAGCCCCTCCTAGCTTTTCCAGGGTTAACGGATTACGATCGCTGTACCACTCTCCATAGCCTTTATTGCGTTTGTCGTCCAGATCCACAATTAGCCTGTACTTTTGGGCAAGCGGCTTGAAGAATTGATCCTCTTCCCGTTCATAAAGGCGTTGCAGCGCCCAAAGGTAATAGTCAACGACTTGTAACCCTGCAACCTGAGATGGGTAGGCAGGCTCGATCAGAATTGAGCTGTTAGAGCTGATTTTCCGTTTAGCTTCAAAATTTTTCTGAGCCTGGTTGATTGCTTGTTCCAAAGCATCTTCGCGGGCTTCTTTGCCTCGTCTGGCAATAGCAATCTGAACAACATCTGCTTTATGCAACAGATTTTTGAAGAGCCGTTTGATCAGATCGTCGTAGAGAGCGTTCTGCTGTAGCTTCTTGCCTAAACTCTTGAAGTTCGCCTTGGCTGGCTCAGCAATCTCAGCTTTGCTACGAATGGCAACGAAAACCTTGACATCAAAAGACTGGATTAGCTCGAAGACTTGTTCTCGAATCTCAGCGTAGTCATCCTTTGCATGAAAGGCGATCGCGGTCTTCTTGGCTTCTGGCTGCATTGAGGGAATGCCCTTGTAGCGTGGGTGGGTCATAAGCTTAGCCCGTAGGGCGTTTAGTTCCCCAGTGACGGCTTCAGGATCGCTGATCTGAGCTACTCCCACCATAAAAAACTTGGATACTCCCGGTTGGCCTACGATAATGCGCCCTTTTTTGTTGAAGAATGAGAGATCGCCTGCCTCATCGACAAAGTAGCGACGAAATTTGGTGTCTTCGGCCATGTACAGGTATGGAGTACGCTTGACCTATTTTATCTGGCCATTGCCTGCTACTCCATGGATTAATCAATATCCAACCTTTCCGCTTCAAACTAAACCATCGTCTCTTCCCGCTGTACTGCAGCGCCAAGCCTTTGGAACCACGGGAAGGCCGTTTACAGGGTCGGGTTTTGCAAAGGTTGGCCTATCGCAGGTGCCTAGGGTGAGAAAGGTTGCCCCGCCGGGGATGTAGGCGCGTCGATGGTCGGGCGTTTGGGGATGGGGAAGGGAACTTAAGTCAGGGTTCTTGAATTGGTGGTGTTAGCTTGGTGGGAAGGTGGGCACTGCCCACCCTACGATTACTCAAGAGCTTGACATAGGGATGCCCCACCAAGAATTGAAGCCGCATAACGGTGAAATTTACCGGCGGTTCGGGGTCTGCGCGAGGCTACGGGGTTTTCGTCCGTCCGGTGCAATGAAGTGTTGGACTGGGCAGCCAATGTGTCACTCTCAGTTTAGGCGATTGACCCCCAGCGCCGGGGTTTAGATGGACTGGTCTGCGCAATTGTGCACTCGCTCGGGTGGATCGAAGTCTTGGCAAAACACCGGGAGATAAGCGCACCGGGGCCTGGGCGACAGAACCGGAGTGTTGGGCGGCACCTCCTTGGCGATTGTTCGAGGTCGAAAAGTATCGGGGACTTGTTCGCTGGCAGGCCAACGTCAAAGCGCAGGGGACCCGTAGGGCGTCAGCCCTACGGGTCCCCTGCCGCTACTTGTTCGGCTTGGGAGTCCGAATCTCCTCCATCACTTCGATCACTCGATTGGATCGGCAAGAGTAGATGGAGTTCACTTAAACTACGGTAGTATTCCATCTGCGGACGCGAGGTATCGATGCCGAACCTCTCAATCATTGATCCGAAAGAAGGTCCAATCTGATCGGTCTTTGATGCCCAGTCGACAATCTTGAGTCTCGCACATGTACCGCCCTCAACTTCAGTGATCGAAAACCCCATTTCAGAGAATCTTCTCTCTTCGATTTCGTTTTCGGGGACTAGCCCCGCAAGATACTCGATATTATCTTCACCCTCGAACACCAGGCCATAGAATCTCCGGCCCTTTAGAGTTTCAAGATGGGATTCAATAGACCTGAATGCGGCTTGGTTCCCTTGGGGAAACTTCGCCGATCTCGCCGTGATTAATCTAAGTTTGGGTTGCTGAATGATTGCTACATTCATTGAGGTGAGTGTTCCAATTTTTGTGCCGAACGTTCCTGGTCAGCGGTTGCCCAGAACTTTGCTACCCTGCAAGTAGCTTAGGTCAATCCGCTGCACCAGGGTTGTTATGTGTTTACTATAGCTAGATATTTTAACGTCTATTTTCCTGAGAATTAATACTCCCTTCTAAGGAGACTTTTACCGCACTAAAGGGCAAAGACTCAATATCCTCCTCTGGCATATATTTAGCCCATGAATATGGAATTATAGAATTCCACTTGAATCCATACATTTTACTCAAGGCTCCCGGCTTTTCCTCAAGGCTTTTGACTAGAACTTTTGGTCGTGAGGCCCTTTTTAGTTCTTCTTCGAGATTTGGCACTAGTGATAAGAGCTTGGTTAAAGTTCTACAATCATCTAAAGCTCTGTGAGCATCTACGATGGGAATTCCATGCGCAATAGCTAAATTGTTTAGACTAGTTCCTTGGCAATACTTTGACTTTGGATAACGTATATCTTGAGTATCAATCCAATTGGAGAGAGGAATTTTTAATCCAGCAACTTGTTTGCAAAACTCTTTGTCAAAATCAGCATTATGAGCACAAATATATTTTGCAGAGTGAGACATCTGATTGATAAGCTCTAAGGCTGGCTGGTATGGAAAACTTTTTCCCAGCAATTCGGATGAAATTTTATTTATTGGTTCTACAGGATTAAGAACTTCCTGCTTGTACCCAATCAAAGTACTCACCTGAATAAGTATACTTTTGTGACTTATTGACCAAAGAATCGCTGCAATTTCTATTGGCTTATCACTTTCTGGATTAAGTCCTGTTGTTTCCGTATCAACGACTAGGATTTCCATAACATGATCGCCTGTATTAAATAAATCAAGAAGAATTAGTATGCCCAGGCGTTTTGCTGAAATAATGCAACTTCGTCTGGGCTGACAACTTCTTCAGCTTCACTCACTGAACCAATAACAATTTTTGAGACATCCAGCGCTGCTTTTAGATCACTGTTGCCAATCCAGGTATTCTCCCATAGTTCGGGAGACTCACCATTCACAATTTGGCAGATCCTTTCATTACTAGAAAATGCAATGCCTACTGATTGAGGCTGTGTTACCCGTTGTAACCATATTTCAAGGTAGCCGTTGTAGGGCACACGCTTCATTTTTTTCAAGACTTTTTCCCATAAACAGCTTTTTTCATCAGTTGAAGCAATCGAAATCATATGACTCAGAATACCTGCAATAGCTGGAAAAGTATTAGGGGAAACAAAGGCAATGTCAGTAGCAATAGCGACTTGGACTTCTAGATCTTCTGGTCTCTCAGCTTGTGCTGATATCTTTTCGAGAAACTGAAATACTAAACGCCGTAGAGCGCCACTGTTTGGAAATCGCTGGCCAAATGTATGTAATCGTAGAAGTTGTTTCTGAATTGTCTTAGCATTTGTCTCTCCTAGATCTTCTAGTCCGATACCAGCTAATTTGTCAGGCTTGATTGATCCTTCGATAACATTCTTGCTCATTAAAGTTTTTGAAATACCTAGTTTCATGCCAACAGTCCGCAATTCGTCACTAATAATTTTCAACACTTCTTCAGCTCGCTCATCACTGTTGGCAAATATTCTATAGTCATCGCGATATCTGAGGATTCGAAAATCCGTTGCGCCGCTAAGCCTGTTATTAATCTGCTGATCAATGAAGCCAAGTACTAATTCTGCTATGAAGTCCATTAGTACTGAGCCTTGCGAAATGCCGTTAGTCTGCCCATAGCGGCCTGCCTGGATGTGTGAATCTATCTTATTGCCGAGCAGCGAATTTCTTCTATTTTGTTTCGCTTCTTCTAACCCATGAAGAGCCCATGGAATACTGTGTGTATAGAGAGAACCATAGCAATCTGTTACGTTAGTATGAAGAATATGACTAAATTCCAACGAATAGCTTAAAGATCTCTGCTCCACTCTTTGCCACCAGTTCTTAACCTGCGTTGCTGTATCAGTCTGGTTATCAATTGACATGACTGGAGCACTACAACAGTCAACTACGCCGTCTTCAAATTCCAAAAAACGCTGAGTAATAACTTCCCAGTTATTAGCTTCACAAATCACATTTACTAAGGATACATAAATTGCTGGGTGCATCAGCTCATAGGGTCTCCAGGCGAATCTTCCATCCTTGTTCGCAATGAAGCTGTAGTTTACACCTTGAAAGTCGTTCGGTTTTTTATCAGCTTCTCTAAAGTCAGGATAATTCCTGCCATTTAAAAATGTATCAACGTCTTTTAGAATCGGCTCGAAACTAATGTAGCTTGGCATATCTCCATTGAAGTAGCTACTTCCCTTCAAGAAGTGCTGTTTTGCTTCTTCGTTAGACAGTTCAACCAGTCGTCGCATGAACTAAGCATCTCCTGGAGTATGGGAAGGAAGAGGATTTAAAGAGTCTCTTCTGGTTTGTCTGAATACCTTAGCGAGACACATAACAATCTTATTAGAGAGATAGTTTCCATATATTGTCCCTATCAGGGTAGATAGGCCGAAACTTTCTGCATATTTACCTCCATTAGCCAGATCGCAAGAAACTTTCCGCATATTATTCTTGCTCAGGGTAGATAGGCCAAAAATTTCCGTATATTTTTAGACCAGGCGGGTCGCCTTCATCAACAACTCCACACATACGCTTGTACTTTCAGCGTACATCTGGCAGTTTAATAATGCGGGGAATGATTTCAGGCGGGGAAGAGAAGAGTTGCCGCTCTTCAAATCCCCTAATCATCCCGAACTTAGACTGGGTAAGTCGAGATGACTGGGATCAATGTTATCCCCACTATCTTGCCCTTACCACTACAGGCCACCCATTTGGCCAGGGATCTGGATAGTTCCCCGTTTTCCTTAACCGAAAACGGAGATCAACCCGTCATGTGTGAACCCACCACCGGGGCAGCTCAGGCAGCTCCCCAATTCAACCTGCCCACCTTCAACCAGGAGAGCGTGCGCCATATCTTGCTGGGCGACTACAGCGCCCTCGTCGATGCCATCCACCGCATGGCCATCCTCGGGTATTGTGAGCGCATTGCCTGGAGCCAACCCCTGCCCACCGGGCGCAACGGCGAATACATCAGCGTTATGACCCGCAAGCGCACGCTGCCGTAACCGTTGGGTTTTGCTGCCCGCTAATGTCAACCGTGAGCGGGCAGCATCAAATTAAGTTTGCCCATCGTCAAAACTGCAAATGCTTAAACGTTTGCCGTTAATGCTTATGGCTTAGTCGTTAACCTATAAGCCAATGCGATAAATGCTTTAACGTTAACGGCAACTGCTTGTACCTTAGTCGTTAAGCTATAAGCCAATGCGATAAATACTTTAACGTTAACGGCAACTGCTTATACCTTAGTCGCAAACCTATAAGCCAAAGCGATAAATGCTTCAACGCTTGCCGCTAACGTTTAATGGTTTGCCGTTAGCGTTAACTGATTTGCCATAACGACTAAAGTTCTAGCGTCAAACCAGACTCAGTAGATCACAAACATGCTCTTTTGCCGAGATCTAGTACTTCGTAGGTTGGGTGGCACGGCAGCAGATGCTGTTGGCGAAATATTTTTTGACCGAGCTTGGCCCTCTCCCTAAATCCCTCTCCCAAGCTTGGGAGAGGGACTTTGAAGGCTCCAGCTCCCCTGCTCCCATTTTGGGAGTAGGGGCTGGGGGAAGAGGGGAAGCAGGGCATTTGAGGAATTCGCCAACAGCATCCGCGGCAGCAGAACCCAACAGATATAAACCCCTGGCTAGGGTTGGGTTCCACTGCATTTCACCCAACCTACATTGGCTTTCCTGCTAAGCCGCAGAAGGACGAGGTTTAGGCAGGGGGAGCCCATCTTCCTCCAGCAAGAGCTGCAACACTTCTTCCCCATTTCTAGCAGCTTCTTCATAGCTATCGCCATGGGTGCGATAGATCTGCTCAGGAAAGTCAGGCAAATGCACCAGATAACAATCGTCTTCCTCTGACCAGACAATCACCATTTCATACCGAAGAGTACTCATTCCCCTTACTCCCCTTGCTGCATCACTATTCTAATTGCTTCAGCTACTTCCCTCTCCTGGTAGAGCTTGGCATCACTTCCATCCTTACCCGATAAGGTCACTCGGCCCGGATATTGCGGATGTAACCACTTAGTATGGCTTCCCTTGCCTGACTTTTCGTAGAAGCCAGCTTTCTTGAGCATGGCTTTCAGTTCTCGAATTTTCTTCGGCAATTGCAATCTCCCCAGTTACTCCAAACCTGGAATATCCCTGCAATTATAAATACGGTTAAACTCCCCATCCACTTGACTTATGATGCTTCCACGGGGAATGGAGTCTAGGCAGGAGCAAGGGAAGCGCTAACTTCCCAAGCCCCCTGTACCATCTAAATTTAGCCTAGGTAAGCTGGTAATGATTTAGAAGCTATTTTAAGACCTGGCGTCTTGTTTTACCTTCATTGGGACTGCTAGATCAGTTCCCCGTTTTCCTTAACCGAAAACGGAGATAAACCCGTCATGTGTGAACCCACCACCGGGTGCAACGGCGAATACATCAGCGTTATGACCCGCAAGCGCACCATGCCGTAAAAGCAGCAGGGCGAAGCATCTGGGAGGAAATTGACGTGACTGTTCCAAGAGTTTTGGGCCAGATGCTTCGCCCCTCCGGCTGGTAACTTTTTTCTCAGAGATCTCCTTACCGCTGGAATGCTCTAATCTTGAACCTTAAACTTTTCCAAGCCTAAACCCATTCATAACGTCCTTCCCTTACAGTGACAACCATAGGCACCGCAGATCAGGGCACCTGCCCACTCTGCCCCTGTTCAGGAGGTCTTTATGACAATCCCCCCCTATTGCCCCACCGTAGATGTTGAAGACGATCGCACTGGCCTGAGCGTGGAAACCCTGCGCCGGGCCCTGGCCGACAACCTGTTTCACATTCAGGGCAAGTGGCCGGAAATTGCCAGCCGCAACGACTTTTACCTGGCTCTGGCGTTTACGGTGCGCGATCGCATGATGCAGCGCTGGCTCAACTCCTCCCGTAACTACGGCAAACCTGGCGTGCGTATAGTCTGCTATCTGTCGGCGGAATTTCTGCTGGGGCCGCACCTGGGGCGCAATATGCTGAACCTGGGCATTGAAGAGCCGGTGAAGCAGGCCGTCAAAGAATCGGGCCTGGACATCGACGACCTGATGGCCCAGGAAGAAGAACCCGGCCTGGGCAACGGCGGGTTAGGACGCCTCGCCGCCTGCTACATGGAATCCCTCGCCAGCCTGGAGATTCCCGCCATGGGCTACGGCATCCGCTACGAGTTTGGCATTTTTGACCAGGAAATCCGCGACGGCTGGCAGGTGGAAATCACCGACAAATGGCTGCAGTACGGCAACCCCTGGGAAATTCCCCGGCCCGACTACGCCGTCACCATCGGCTTCGGCGGACGCACCGAAAGCTACACCGACAATGACGGGCGCTACCGGGTGCGCTGGGTGCCGGGCAAAGAGGTGCAGGGCATCCCCTACGACACCCCCATCCCTGGCTACAAGGTCAACACCATTAACACCCTGCGCCTGTGGAAGGCGGAAGCGGTGGAATCCTTCGACTTCCAGTCCTTCAACGTGGGGGACTACTACGGCGCGGTGGACAGCAAAGTCATCTCCGAGAACATCTCCAAAGTCCTCTACCCCAACGACGAGCAAATTCAGGGCAAGCAGCTGCGGCTGGAACAGCAATTCTTCTTCGTCTCCTGCGCCCTGCAGGACATGATTCGCACCCACCTGGCCAGCGGCAGCAAGCTCAACACCTTCCACGAAAAGTTCACCGCCCAGCTCAACGACACCCACCCCGCCGTCGGCGTCGCCGAACTCATGCGCCTGCTGGTGGATATCCACGGCATGGGCTGGGCCGAAGCCTGGGAAGTGACCCAAAAAACCTTCGCCTTCACCAACCACACCCTGCTGCCCGAAGCCCTGGAAAAGTGGCCCATCGACCTGTTCGGCAGGCTACTGCCCCGCCACCTGGAAATCATCTTTGAAATCAACCAGCGGTTTATGGACAAGGTACGCATCCAGTACCTCAACGACCCGGCCAAGCTCTCCGCCCTGTCGCTGATTGACGAATCCAGCGGGCGCTACGTGCGCATGGCCAACCTGGCCTGTGTCGGCAGCTACGCCATCAATGGGGTCGCCGCCCTCCACACCGAACTGCTGAAGCAGACCACCCTGAAAGACTTCGACGAGCTTTACCCCGGCAAAATCACCAACGTCACCAACGGCGTTACCCCCCGCCGCTGGATTGCCCTCAGCAACCCCCGCCTGGCCGCCCTTTATACGGAAAAAATCGGCGAAGGCTGGCTCCACAACCTGGAAGACCTGCGCCAACTGGAAGGCTATGCCGACGACCCCGGCTTCCGCCACTACTGGCGACAGATCAAGCGGGAGGTGAAGGGCCACCTGGCCGACTACATCCGCGACAAAACCGACATCGTGGTCAACCCCGACTCCATGTTCGACGTGCAGGTGAAGCGCATCCACGAGTACAAGCGCCAGCATCTGATGGTGCTGCACATCATCACCCTGTACGAGCGGCTGAAGCAGAACCCAAATATGGATGTGACGCCCCGCACCTTCATCTTCGGCGGCAAGGCAGCCCCCGCCTACCACATGGCCAAGCTGATGATTAAGCTGATCACCTCCGTCGGCGACGTGATCAACAACGACGAAACCATCGGCGACCGCCTGAAAGTGGTGTTCCTGCCCGACTACAACGTCACCTTTGGCCAGCGGGTCTACCCCGCCGCCGACCTCTCCGAGCAGATCTCCATGGCCGGCAAAGAAGCCTCCGGCACCGGCAACATGAAATTCTCCATGAATGGAGCCCTCACCATCGGCACCCTCGACGGAGCCAACGTCGAAATCCGCGAGCTGGTCGGTCCCGAAAACTTCTTCCTCTTCGGCCTCACCGCCGAACAGGTCCACAACCTCAAAGCCAGCGGCTACAACCCCTGGGAGTACTACAACACCAACTCCCTGCTGAAAGACACCATTGACCTGATCAACTCCGGCTTCTTCTCCCAGGGCAACCAGGACCTGTTCCGCTCCCTGGTGGATTCCCTCGTCTACGACGACCAGTACCTGCTCCTGGCCGACTACCAGGCCTACATCGACTGCCAGAAACAGGTCGGTGCCGCCTACAAAGACCAGGAAAACTGGTCCCGCATGTCCATCCTCAACGCCGTCCGCATGGGCAAATTCTCCTCCGACCGGTCGATTCGCGACTACTGCGAGAAGATCTGGAAGGTGTCCCCAGTGTCGGTGGAGTTGGAGGATTATGACCAGAGTCGGGCGGTTTTGAAGGTTAGTAGATAAAGAGAGAAAGAGAGCGAGAGAGGAAGAGAGAAAGTGTCCTGCACCATAGAGCTATGACATCCTAAACTTGCTCTCTCGCTCCCTTACTCTCTCGCTCTCTTTCTACTAGCTCGCCCCCTTGCCCTTTCACTCTACTTGCTCTCTCGCTCCCTTGCTCTCTCGCTCTCTTTACCCCATGCCCCTCCACCTCTACCTCCTCCGTCACGGCGAAACCGAAGCCAGCCGCACTGGTGGCTATTGCGGTACCACTGATCCTGAGCTGACGCCGGAAGGCACCCGCATGGCGGAAGCTTTTGCCGAAAAGTACAAACATCTTCCCTGGCAGGCGGTGTTTGCCAGTCCCATGAAGCGGACCGTGGCAACGGCGACCCCGTTCTGTAAGGCCATCGGGCAGAATATGCAGCTGCGCAACGGTCTTAAGGAAATGGACTTCGGCGAATGGGAAGGCAAGTCTACCGAGTACGTGCAGGAACACTACCAGCAAGATTACATTCAGTGGCTCACGGAACCTGCCTGGAATCCCCCGACCGGCGGCGAGTCCGGCGTACAGGTAGCCAGTCGAGCGTCCCTGGTAATGGCCGAAATTGAGGACAAGTTCACCGAGGGAAATGTGCTGGTGGTGTCCCATAAGACAACCATTCGGCTGGTTCTCTGTAATCTGTTGGGGATAGACAGCGGACGGTATCGCGATCGCATCTACCTCCCCGTCGCCTCCCTCAGCATCATCCGCTTTGACCTCCATGGTCCCCAGCTGATTAAGCATGGCGACAGATCTCATTTGCCCGAGGAGTTGGACTTGAGGGAAGGAACTTGAAGGAAAGGGAGCGAGAGAGCGAGGGAGTGAGAGAGAAAGTTTGGGCTGTCGTAAATCTGCAATTCAAGAGACTTTCTCTCTTTCTCTCTTTCTCTCTTGCTCCCTTCCCCCAGGGTCTAGTGAAAAAACAATCTAAAAATTGCCGATTAATCTACCTACGATGAAAATCCTCGTCCTCAACGCCGGTTCCAGTAGCCATAAAAGCTGTCTCTTCGACCTCACCCGTGGAGTGCAGATGAGTCAGGCTCCCATTCCCGTGTGGCGGGGGGCGCTGGACTGGACCCATCAGGAGGGTAAGGTCGAGTTGAGCGCCAAGACGGATACCGGGGAGTCCTGCAAAGAAGTGCTGCCCATTGATAACAAGGTAGAAGGCATTGAAGCGATGCTGAAGACCCTGGTGGAAGGGCCAACTCAGGTTTTAGAAGGTCTGGGCGAAATTGTGTCGGTGGGGCATCGCGTTGTCCACGGCGGCAGGGATTACCAGGATAGTGTGCGGATTGATAAAGACGTAAAAGAGGCGATTCGAAAGCTCATCCCCCTGGCCCCGTCCCACAACCCGGCCAACCTGCAGGGCATTGAAGCGATGGAAAAGGTGCTGGGAGATGTGCCCCAGGTGGCGGTGTTCGATACGGCCTTTCACGCCTGCATGCCCGATGAGGCGTCCACCTATCCCGGCCCCTATGAGTGGGTGGAGAAAGGAATTCGCCGTTACGGATTCCACGGCATCAGCCACCAGTATGTCACCCAGCGAGCCGCCGCCATGCTGGATCAGGATGTTACGACCCTCAAGCTGATTACCTGTCACCTTGGGAACGGCTGTTCCTTAGCCGCAGTAAAGCATGGCTACAGCGTCGATACGACGATGGGCTTCACTCCCCTGGATGGCCTGATGATGGGTAGCCGCTCCGGCAGTGTGGACCCCGGTATCCTGATTCACCTGATGCGTCAGGAGGGCTACACTGCCGACCAGTTAGATAAACTCCTGAATAAAGAATCTGGCCTCAAGGGCATGTCCGGCGTCTCCAACGACATGCGGGTAGTGGTGGAAGCGGCAGGGGAAAACAACCACCAGGCTCAACTTGCGGTCAACCTTTTCATCCACCGGTTGCGGCGAGAGATGGGAGCCATGTTGGCCAGTCTGGGTGGATTAGATGCCATCGTCTTCACTGCCGGTATTGGCGAAAATAGTCCTCTGGTGTGGCAAAAAGCCTGCGAGCCCTTTGAATTTCTCGGCCTCAAGCTCAGGGACGACGAACTCAGCCGGGCGTCGGAGGATCAGGATATTGCGGCTCCATCCTCCCAGGTCCGAGTGCTGGTGATTCACACTCAAGAAGAATGGGCCATCGCCAAAGCCTGCATGAATGTGCTCCAACCAGTCGGGTAAGATAAAAGCCTGAATTCAGGGTGGAGGCATTCTCTTCTGTGTGGGACCAACGCTACAGCGAACCGGGTTACGTCTACGGAACTGCCCCTAACGATTTTCTCAAAGCTGAATTCTCCAGAATTCCCGCGGGAGGTAACGTCCTTTGTCTGGCAGAGGGGGAGGGCCGAAACGCTGTCTTTTTGGCGACACAAGGATACGCTGTCACCGCCGTAGACCAATCGAAAGTCGGCATGGAAAAAGCCCGAGCATTGGCCCAGGACAGGGGAGTAACCATTACGACTCAGGTGGCTGATTTGGCCGATTACAATTTGGGCAAAGCCACCTGGGATGGCATCATCTCAATTGCCGCCCATGTCCCCCCTGACGTACGCAAATCTTTGCATCAACGGGTGGCCGACGCTTTGAAGCCAGGGGGAGTCTTCATCCTGGAAGCCTACACAGAACAGCAACTGGAAATGGAGGGCACGGGTGGTCCCCCCGCAGCGCAGCGCCATTTGTTCATGGCGCTGGCCCAGTTAAAAGACGAACTTACCGGTCTCACGTTTCGCATCGGCAGAGAAACCGAACGGGAGATAGCCGAAGGCAAGTACCATCAAGGGAAAAGTGCCGTCGTTCAGGTCGTAGCCCAAAAGCCTGAAGCCCACCCCAACACGCTCCACACTGCAGAGCTAGCCTTTCAATCTTTCTCCCATGGGCTGGCGAGGGGAGACTGGTCACCGTTTCTGGACCTCCTCACCGATGACTTCGCGTTCTGGTTTCCTGCAGGTCCTTTCAAAGGTTGGAACCACGGGCGGGAGAAAGCCAAAGAATTTTTCAGTATGGTATCTAAAGTGTTCCCGGACGGCTTAACGCTCACTGTCCAACGAGTTACCTCTAATCCCTCGACGGTGGTTTTCGAAGTACGTTCCGAGGGGGTGATGATGGGACACCCCTATGAGAACCAGGCCGCGATCTCATTCGACATCCGAGGCGACAAAATTTGCGGCTATCGCGAATATTTGGGCGTAATCTTTCAACTTCCTCAGTCTACCTAACTGATCTGTACAGTAGGTCAAGATCCCAGGGTTCTCTTCTTAATGAATTGAACAATTTTTATGGTGGGAAAGAACCCTGGGATCTCTCCTGAAAAAGAGCTTCTGCCTGATCACCAAACTAAATTTAGACTCAGGGTAAACCCTGGCAAGATATCTTCTCCAGATAATTGCTCTGGTGCATCCAAAGTTTGGGTTGGCGAATCAGGACGATACATCTCAACCTGGCGTTTTTGGCGATTTATCAGCCATCCCAACCGTACTCCGTTGTCCAGATACTCCTGCATTTTGGCCTGGGCAATTTCCAGATCATCTGAGGGGGACATCAGCTCCAGCACAAAGTCTGGGGCGATGGGGGGAAACTTTTCCCGAGCTTCAGGCGGCAGAGCTTCCCAGCGTTCTTTTTTGATCCAGGCTACATCGGGGGAGCGGTTGGCACCATTGGGTAGTTTGAAGCCGGTAGATGAGTCAAAAACTTCTCCAAGCCCAGCGTCTTCATTCCAAACTACAAAACGGCTGGTGAGTTTGGCGTTGCGCTTGCCCGTTTCTCCCCCGGTGGGTGGCATGAAGATAAGTTCTCCCCTGGCGTTGCGCTCAATTTTGATGTCGGGGTTGGCCTGACACAGGTCGAAAAACTGCTGCTCTGACAGGGTTGTGGAGGGCGGCAGGTGAACCAGTAAATTTTCCATAGCCAGATTCCCCACGAAAGTCTCAGGGCATCAATGCTCAAAGATACCGTTGTACTGCAACAGGTCCAGGCTAACGAACGTTGGCAAACACGCAAAGCATTCCTGAGCGAGTTCCGTCCGGCCTTCCCGTTCGAGCATTCCCACCAGAGTTTTGTGGATGGAGTGCAGATACAGCACATCGTTGGCGGCGTAGCGCAGTTGCTCGTCCGACAGGTTCATGGCGTTGCCCCAGTCGGAGCTTTGGGCGGTTTTATCCAGCTCGATGCCCTCTAGCTCTTTTACCAACTCCTTCAGACCATGTCTGGGACTGTAGGTGCGCACCAGCTTACTGGCAATTTTGGAGCAGAACACCGGATTCACCACAATGCCCAGGTGATGGCGCAGGGTAGCCATGTCAAACCGGGCAAAGTGGAAGAGTTTCAGGATGCCAGAGGCTTCCAGCAACTGCTTCAGATTGGGAGCTTCCTGCTGTCCCTGCTGCACTCGCACTACAGAAACGTATCCCGAAGGATCAGACAACTGCACTAAACAGAGGCGATCGCGGTGGGGATTGAGGCCCATGGTCTCCGTATCGCAGGCAATGACACTGGCCTGCATATAGCGGGACAGTAGATCGTCGGAGAGGTCGCGATCGCAAATCTCAAATCCGGTTTCCATTGTTAATGACCCGCTACGACCTAACCTAAATTGCCCAGGGCTTTCGCCACCGTATTCACATCTTTATCGCCCCGACCGGAGGAGTTGATCACAATGCGAGGATTGCCCGTCAGTTGAGGACAGAGGTATTCCAGATAGGCAAAGGCGTGGGCCGTTTCCAGAGCAGGGATGATGCCCTCCAGGCGGGACATGCGCTGGAACGCATCCAGGGCTTCCTGGTCTGTGACGCTGTAGTACTCGGCGCGACCGGAATCTTTCAAGAAGCTATGTTCTGGCCCAACACCGGGATAGTCCAACCCGGCACTGATGGAGTGGGCTTCAATCACCTGACCATCGGTATCCTGCAGCAGATAGCTCATAGCCCCGTGGAGCACACCGACCCGTCCAGCGGTCAGAGTCGCCGCATGTTTACCGCTATCAACGCCGCTGCCAGCCGCTTCAATACCGATCATCCGCACGCCAGGGTCATCCACGAACTCGTGGAACAAACCCATGGCATTGGAGCCGCCGCCGACGCAGGCCATTAGAATATCCGGCAGTCCGCCAAACTTTTCCTGACACTGTTGCCGGGTTTCCTGTCCAATAATGGCGTGAAAATCCCGCACCATCATGGGATAAGGATGGGGACCGGCAACGGAACCCAGAATGTAGTGGGTGGTTTCAACGTTCGTCACCCAGTCGCGGATGGCCTCGGAAGTGGCATCCTTCAAAGTTCCTGTTCCAGCAGAAACGGGACGCACTTCAGCCCCCATCAGCCGCATGCGGAAGACGTTCAGGGCCTGGCGCTCCATATCCTGAACGCCCATGTAAATGACGCAATCAAGGCCAAACCGGGCACACACCGTAGCGGTGGCCACTCCATGCTGCCCCGCACCGGTTTCAGCAATCACCCGCTGCTTACCCATGCGCTTCGCTAGCAGCACCTGCCCCAGGGCGTTGTTGATTTTGTGCGCCCCCGTATGGTTCAGGTCTTCCCGCTTCAGGTAAATGTCTGGACCGCTGCCATCGGGACGACGGTAATGCTCCGTCAGCCGCTCCGCAAAGTACAGGGGAGTAGCACGCCCCACATAATCCTTCAGCAACCCTTCCAGCTCAGCCTTGAACTCGGCCTCATCCCGATAGCGGTAAAACGCTTCCTCTAACTCAGCCAGGGCAGGCATCAGAGTTTCGGGCACGTACTTGCCCCCAAACTGACCAAATCGCCCCAGGGCATCGGGTCGAGCAATTTTGACGGCGGCAGCTTCGGCGGCTGCAACGGCGGATACATCTTGGCGAGGGGAAATTGGCGTCTGGGTCACAGGAGTATGGGGTGAATGCTACGAGTAGCCAATATTATAGGGAATTGCGACGCAGGGAGGGAAGGGTGGATGAGTGGATGGGTGAAGTGGGTGGGGTAGGTGAAGTGGGTGAAGTGGGTGGGGTAGGTGAAGTGGGTGAAGTGGGTGGGGTAGGTGAAGTGGGTGGGGTAGGTGAAGTGGGTGGGGTAGGTGAAGTGGGTGAAGTGGGTGGGGTAGGTGAAGTGGGTGAAGTGGGTGGGGTAGGTGAAGTGGGTGAAGGGCATTAGATGGGTGGTAGCTTATCCCCAGGTGAGTGAGTAGGGAGAATCTTTGGGAGTGTTCGGACTCTTGTGGGATAGGCATCCTGCCTGTCCCAGCTGAGCAGGCGAGACGCCTGCCCTACAAGACTTGCAGAAAACTTGATGGATCGGCTTGTTGGCCCTTACACAAAAATCAGATCACTCTCGAATCTTTAGTTGCAATACAATCCTTGGAAGGAGAAACCCTTCACCCTTCACCCCTCACCCCTCACCCCTCACCCCTCACCCCTCTCTTGCTCTCTCGCTCTCTCGCTCCCTCCCCTAATGTCCTGCCATCCTGTGCCCTATCTCCTTCAAATCCGCTTTCTCAATGGGGCTTTCATAGACAAACTGGCCTTCGCTGATGACGATGATGCGGTCTGCCAGGGCTAGAAGTTCGTCCAGGTCTTCGCTGAGCAGGAGGACGGCGACGCCGCGATTGCGGGCATCGACGATGGCGTTGTGGATGAAGTCAACCGCTTTGAAGTCCAACCCAAAGCAGGGGTTAGCGGCGATGAGCAGGCGGATGTCTTCGGAGGACAGTTCTCGAGCCAGCACGGTGCGCTGCACGTTGCCGCCGGAAAGCTGCTGGATGGGAGTTTCTGGGGTGGGAGTTTTGATGGAGAAGATCTGAATCAATCCCAGGGCAGACTCACGGATTGCCTTGAGCATGAGCCAGAGGTTCCACTTCGCCTGGGGGGGCTTATCGAAAGTGCGCAGGGCCAAGTTTTCGGCCACGCTCATGCCGGGGACACAGGCGTTGCGGAGGGGTTCTTCGGGAAGGGCGAAGACGCCGTGGCGGCTCATTTCGGTGCGGGTAGCCGCATAGGGCTCGCCGTTGACGCTGACCTGGCCATGGGTAGACTGGCGCTGGCCGGAGAGCACTTCCGTCAGTTCCCGCTGGCCGTTGCCGGAAACTCCGGCGATGCCGACAATTTCGCCGCTGTGGACGGTCAGGTCTAGAGGACCGAAGGCTTTCAGGCCATTGTCTTTGTCGGCTTCCAGGGCGTGGACTTCCAGGACGGGCGTTCTTTCTGAGACCTCTGATTTAGGGACATCCTTGGTTTGCCGTTCTTCCCCCAGCATCATGTGGGCCATGTCAGCGACGGTGAGGTCTTTGACCATGCCGTGCCCCGCCAGGTGACCCTTGCGCAGAACAGTCACTTCATCCGTGAAGGCCATCACCTCTCGAAACTTGTGGGTGATGAGTAATACGCTGAGGTGCCCGGCTTTGGTTTCTTCCCGCAGCAGACCAAGGACTTCATCCGCTTCGTCGGGGGTGAGGACGGAGGTGGGCTCATCCAGAATCAAAATACGGCTGTTGAGGTAGAGCTGTTTGAGAATCTCCAGCTTCTGCTTTTGCCCGGCGGCGAGTTGGCTGATAGGAGTGTCCAGGTCCACCCGAAAAGGGGAGCGATCCATGAAGGCGTGAAGCTTTTCGTATTCCCGCTTCCAGTTGATCACCTGGGAATGGTCGTAGCGGGAGAGCACCAGGTTTTCGGCCACGGTCATGGCAGGAACAGAGGTGAAGTGCTGGTACACCATGCCAATGCCCCACTCATGGGCATCCTTAGGGCTGTTGATTTTGTGCAGCTGTCCATCCACAAAAATCTGGCCGCTGGTGGGCTTGTAGAACCCCATGACGCACTTTACCAGGGTGCTTTTGCCCGCGCCGTTTTCCCCCAGCAGGGCGTGAACTGTCCCCGGTTTGAGCAGCATGTTGACATCCTGCAAAGCGACCAGGCTGCCGAAGTGCTTGGTCATGTTGACGATGCTGAGTTCCGGCGGCGGATTTAATGTAAGCAGGGGTTCGAGAGCGGTGGTCATAGGGACAGGCTTCCTTTTACCCAAGAATAGTCAGAAATTGGCTTTAGCATTCCCGGTTTTGGGCTAAATCTATGCCAGGGCTGCCAGCAGGGTTTTAGAGTCAGCCACAGCGCCAAAAACGCCTCCCTGCATTTTGATCATTTTCAGTGCAGCCTGGTAGTTGCCGTAATCCGTTGCGCCGGTACAGTCCGATAGCAGCAAACATTCATAGCCCCGGTCGTTGGCGTCCCGCATGGTGGTGTGAACGCAGACATCCGTGGTAATGCCGGTAAGAATAATGTTGCGAATGCCTTTGCCCTTCAGCACCAGATCCAGATCCGTGGCGTAGAAGGAACCTTTACCGGGTTTGTCGATGATGACTTCCCCTGCCAGGGGAGCCAGTTCCGGGATAATTTCCCAGCCCGGTTCGCCCCGAACAAGGATGCGTCCACAGGGACCGGGATCACCGATGCCCGCGCCGATTTGTCGGGACCGCCAGCGTTTGTTTTCCGGTAAATCTGACAGGTCGGGACGGTGGCCTTCGCGGGTGTGGATGATGGTGAAGTTTTGCGATCGCATCACCGCCATCACCTGCCTGATCGGCTCAATCGGTGCCCGCGTCAGGGAGAGGTCGTAGCCCATTTTGTCTACATAGCCCCCCTTGCCGCAGAAATCCGTCTGCATGTCGATTACCATCATGGCCGTATTCTGTGGCCGCAGGTCCCCGTCAAAAGGGTAGGGGTAGGGATCAGCCGAAATGTAGAGTCCCACGGAAAAAACTAAGCCGATACGCTCAGACGAACATTTGACTTTCTCTTACCACCCAAAGGAATTGAGAAATAGTTCACCGTGAGCAAATGTGATTTTGAGTCTTAGGGCAGGCATTCCGCCTACTTTTGGGCCATCGGGGGACTGTAATCCATGCATCGACTGTCTATGCCAGAGCAGCCTAGGCCCAGAAATACCATTAAACGGCAACAGCAGCTAAAAGCCAACTCAGTCAAAATGTTGTTTGAATGGGACGCATAATTTAGGCACCAGCATAAACTGTTTGAGGAAAAGTCGCGTTAGCATTCTCTACGGTGCAGAACGCTCTCTAACTGGCAGGTTTAACCACTCTCACCAGCTTACCCGCAAGTGGTTCGGCCTCAAGAACAGCTGCGTTAATGCGCTCTGCAAACCCTTCCCAATCACGATCATTGGAGCAATTGATAATGCCAGCATGATCAGGCCATGAACGATGAAGTTGCTTAAAATCGTAGCGATTCAGCGTATCGAGCGATGGCAAAGAGTGAGGCTCCGCGCTTTACAGGGGGTGTTAAGTTTCTCGCAGTTGTACTGGCCTGTACAAAGAATATCTTGACAGCATTGCCCTGCTGGCTGGCCTTTACAAAGGTTTGACCCATAAAGTTCAACCGCTAAAGCCCAGCAGTCCACCGCTCAACCGTTTGATGGCCCGATGGGCTGCATCCTGGTAGCGCAACTGGCCGCAGAAGATTTTCAACATAGTCATGGTGCTTGAGGGACGCTTAACCCCCATTTTGTAGGCCAGGGCCGGTGCCCGATAAACCACCTGGGCCAGACGCCGCGCCCAGCGCATTTCTTCCCCCCACTCGGTCTGCATCACTTCTGTATAGCGAGCCAGGGCCTGGTCATCTCCGCGCAGGGCCTGGTCTACCGCCTGAGACGCTTTCAACCCGCTGAACATGGAGGGACGAATCCCTTCCGCAGTAAACGGATCTACGACACAGGCCGCTTCACCCGCCAGTACCGCCCGATGGGTATGGAGGGGATGGTGGCCATCCCAGAGGAAGATGGAGTGGCCAAAGTGCTTGACCGGAGACGTATCCACCTCAAACTCGGTGGCGTAATCGGCGACCAGATGGCGCAGGTTTTGTTTGCCCTGCTGCCCGGTAAACAGAACTCCTCCTCCAATAGAGTAGCCATCCGCCTTGGGAAAATTCCAGACGTAGCCCTGCTTAATCAGCCCCAAATCGAAATAGATAATCGGATCCTCAGGCACCTCTAACCGGGGTTCCACCTCCAGGGCTCCGGCCATCTGGTACTTGCGCTGATTCAGCCCCAGCTTTTTGGCCATGGTGCCTTTGGAGCCATCCGCTGCAATCAGATACTTGCCCTGCACCATGCCCCGACTGGTTTCTACCTGCCAGTAATCGGCTGCTCCGTGGATGGCCGTGGCCTTGGTGCCATCCCATAGAGTTGCCCCCTGCCCTTGGGCCTGTTTAACAATGAAATGGTCAAAGACATCCCGCCGTACCATCCACAGGGCATGTTCAGCAGGCAGTTCTACCTCTACCGGCTGCTGCTTATCGAGGGTGTACTGCACCCGCCGCACCTTTACTGAGATGGCGGGAGAAAAGTCAAAATCAAACCATTCAGCAATCTGGGGGGATACACCGCCGCCGCAGGGCTTGTACCGGGGCAGTTGGGCCGCTTCAATAATCAGCACCCGATGCCCGGCCTTGCTGAGGTGATAGGCCGCCGTCGCCCCTGCCGGTCCTGCGCCAACGATAATGCAGTCGTACATCCCTTTAAACTCCCTAGTCCTAGTTAGCGGAAGCTGGCCACCGTTCTGGCTCTCTCGCTCCCCTGCTCCCTTGCCCTCGAATAGCAAGCAAACAGGTACCGTCATCAACTAACCTAGCCAGCAAGCCGCTGGAAAGATAATGTACTCCAGAAAAAACAGTTTCCAAATGAACTGATAGAAATTGGGGTAGGACATTCCTGCAGCCTTGCTGCCAGGTTTATAGCCTGGGTTGACGCGAAAGCTCATCAACCAGAACAAGAGCAGTATGGCGGCATGGCTGACAACTAAGAAAACCTGATTCACCTGCTGTAGCCAGGGCGCAACCACGATAACCCCAACGTAGCAGACCGTGAGGATACCCCGAGCCAGGTTGAACACCCGACGCTGCCCCAGCTTGACCGAAAAGGTGCTGATCCCGTAACGACGATCTCCTTCGATGTCAGGGATGTCCTTAAACAGGGCAATGCCGATGCTGAATATCAAGATAAAGCCGGTTAGAGTCCAAATCTCGGGCGGAATGGTCAGGGGTTGCCCCAGCTGGTCGCTGAAATGGAGAAATAATCCTAAATTGACCACCGCCCCCCGCACCGCCAGAATGCAAAACGAGGCCCAAAACGGAAACCGCTTCAGGCGAATGGGGGGAAGCGAATAGGCGGTGCCGATTATCAGGCTCAGGACTACCAGGCCCAGCAACCAGAAACCTCCCACCATCCCCAAACCCAGAGCCCCCAAGCCAGCCAGGGCAACGATCCAGCGGCCATCGGTGAGGGTGAACTCCCCAGAAGCAATGGGCAGGTGGGGTTTATTGATGCGGTCAATGGCCACATCTTCAAGCTGATTCAGCCCGACGATATAGAGATTGCCGAGCAAACAGGCAATAAGGGCAATTCCCACCCATCTGACTAACGAGCCGGTGGCAACCCCGGTAGCATCAGCAGAAAGACCTGCCAGGGCGATCGCAAACACCCCCAGCACGCTCAGGCTGGTGCCAATGACGGTATGGGGTCGCCAGAACTTCCAGAGGGCGTAGAGCCATTTTTTAGGCTGTTGCGTGACAATCAAACGGTTTTGGGGGGCAAAAGCGGTATTTTCCCCGGCTAGTTTCGACATAGGGTGGCTGAATTAATTTTTTCCCGTTTCTCAGCTTATCGGTTGATGGGGTCGGGGGGCATCGATTGAGAAGACACTTTCGCAGATTGCCCCCGCATGGCTTCAATATTCAGCCAGGTGATAATCACCCCCGCCACCGGCACTGCCAGAAACATGCCCAAGACCCCCGCCACTGTAGCCCCCACAATCAGCGCAAAAAACATGACCACCGGGTTGATATCCAGGGAATCTTTCATGATGTGGGGCAGCAACACATTTTCTTCCACCTGCTGCAGGGCAACGCAGGACACCAGCACCTGAATCGACAGCCATACGCTCTGGGATAGCAGCAAGATACACACCAGGCCAATGCCCAGGGTCGCGCCAATGCCGGGAATCAGGTCAAATACCCCCACAATTACTGCCAGCACCAGAGGAAACGGCACCTGCAGCAGCAAAAACACAAAAAACGCCGAAACCCCAAAGAAAATCGAAAGCAACAGCCGTCCCCAGAAGAAACCCAGCAGATTTTTCTGGATTACTTCGTTGAATCGCTGTTTATTACGAATGGGCACATGCTCCAGTAGCCACCACCAGATCTGAGCCCCATCCAGCATCATGAACAGAGTCACGACAGCGATCAAAATTCCCAGCACAAAGTTGGCTAGAGTAGCCTGCAGGAGTCCTAGAATTTGGGTTATCAGTCCTACTGCCTGGTCCTGCAGCTGGGGTTCTAAATCCTGCAGATTGACCTGTAGGTTCAATGCATTCAGCCCCCCTTCGAGGTCGTTAAGCAAAGGGTTCAGGGATGCAGAGAACTCCTGTACGCTGGCCACCAGTTCCTGCCCCTGGGATAGCACAGTCATTCCCAACGTAACGGATAAGCTGCCCAGCACCATCAAGCCCCCAATAAAGATACCGACTGCCGCTACCCCACGGGGCATCCAGCTGCTCAGCCAGGCTACGGGATGGCTGAGCAAAAAGGCCAGAATGGTGGAGGAAATGAAAACAACAACCAGCAGTTCAAAATAGCTGAGCAGTTGCACAAAAGCCCAGCCGCTGGCAAAAAACAGCAAAAATCGAATCAGGACACCGTTGGTTAGCCAGGCCCAGGCTCCATCCCCCACATCCCCAGGAGAAGCCTGTGAAGGTTGGCGTTGTGGGTCGTCAGTTTTCATCCGTCAACGAGTCTTGCACCAGCACAAAGGGCTGCACAATGAGGGATTGAAACCGCTTCTGGGCGTTTTGCTCCCAGCTTTCTAGCTGATTTGGTGTAGGTTTTGCGATTAATGCTTCGGCAATCCAGCGATTTACGGTGGATACATCATCGGTGGCCAGGGCAACGCCGACATCGGCCAGTTCGAGTTTTTCGTCCACGACCACCACTGCATCGCGAGTGGCGTGGGGGCTGAGCCATTTCCACTCGGCAGGGCCAACCATTTCAGCTAGTTCCAGTTTTAAATCTTGAGTCATGAACCCGTAAATGCAATTGCCAGATTGTTCAAGGCTACCAGATTCCCCCTATCGTTTCGAGCGCGAGTAGCTGCGGTCGTTTCGCCCTCCTCCCCGCCAAAAAGAAAGCCGGGAAGGGGTTTGCCGAATTTGGCGACTAAATTTCTTAATGGGTTCCGGCAATTCTGTGGTTTTCGGTACCCCCCCCGGCGTTGTCCACCAGGCTTGAATCGTCCCCCCGGCAAACCCGGCCACCGCCCCAAAGGCAATGCTGGGGATAATTTCATACCCCAGCAGCAAAAAAATGAAGATGAATGCCAGCCAAATTTTGAGGGCGGTGGGGACGATCTTATCGACCATCGAAATCTCCGGGTAGCGGCGCGGGTTTAGGCAGTGGCCTGAACCCTATGCCTCAACTATAGCCGCTATTTGCTGAGACACATCCTTCGTGGTGTCGATGGTCTGAGCAACCGCTTGCTCAGAGTCGGTCAAGGGGTCTAGCCGCTGTTGCCGCAAAACCGCCACCGTGGCATCGGCGATGTCCCCAGAGCGAGCATCCAGTCTGGCTTCCAAAACCTCCTTAGGTGCCGTGCAGTGAATAAATTCCAGAGAAATATCGGCGACCTGAGCCTGCTCCTGAGCCTGCTGCCGCAGGGCCTGACGATCGTACTTAGCATCCAGAACAACGGCAAAGCCTGCCTTAACCAGGGTGATGCCCAGTTCCAGCAGTCGATGGTAGGTCTTCTCGCTCATGGCGGGGGTGTAAAGGTCGTCACCGCCCCTTTCGTTCAGGGGCACCCCGGCCAGATGCTTGCGCACTGCGTCTGAGCGAATATGAACGGCATCAGTACGGCTGGCCAGTTCTCGGGCAACCGTCGTTTTACCAGAACCCGAGAGGCCAACCATGACATACAGCTTGCCAGGTTGGGACTGCACCACCGACCAGGCCAGCCGGTAGTACCGGGCCGCAATTTGAGAGGCTGCCTCCTTAGTGGCCACGTCCACAGAGGGATCATTCAGCAAAAACGAAGTCACCTTTGCCCTCACATAGGCCTGGCGACTGACATACAGGGGCAACAACTGCAGCCCTTCCCAATCACCGGTCTGTTCGACGTAATGATTGAGGAAAACATTGGCCAACTGGGGGCAATCTTTAGCCAGCAAGTCCATCACCACAAAGCCCACGTCGTACATCACATCCACATAGCGGAAAGGCTCGTTGAACTCGATGCAGTCGAAGAGATAGAGCTGGTCCTGCCAGTAGGCAATGTTGTTCAGGTGCAGGTCGCCGTGGCAGGCGCGAATCCAATCTTGCTCGATGCGCTTTTGGAAAAGGGCTTCCTGGGTGGCGAAAAAGTTGTCGGTGTAGGCTTTGGTTTCGTCAAACTGCTGCTGGGTTTGCGGCCCGCCAATGTAGCCGGATGTCTGTTCGTAGTTTTCGTCGAACGCGGCTCGAATTTGCTCGACTTTTCCAAAAGAGCGAATGTGGTCATTCGTCTCGGCCCTGAGGTGAAAGTCGGCCACCACTTCCGCCAGGGCGCGAATCAGTGCTTCAGTTAGCTCTCCCCTTTCGTAAAGGGCGCTGAGCAGGGTATCTTGGGGAAACTGCACCATTTTGACGGCATATTCCACCGGTTCCCCCACCCCCTCCAGGTGAAATCTCTCCCCATCCTGATAAATGGCCACCGCATCCAGGTAAAGAGAAGCAGCGGTGCGGTTATTCAGCCGCAGTTCTTCCTGGCAGAAATGGCGGCGCTTCTCCAGGGTGGAATAGTCCAGAAAACCGAAGTTCACTGGCTTTTTGACCTTGTAGGCGTAGTCTCCTGTCAGCAGCACGTAGGATACATGAGTTTGCAGCAACCGAATCGGTTCCGTGACCGGATGGGGGTAAAACTCCGGTTGGCACATCTGCTGAATCAATGACGGGAGAGACGTTTCAGCCATGAATAGGGATTGGTTAACAACTAAAAAGCCAGGGAAATTCCCTGGCCTTAACAGATTAGTTCAAAACCGATAGCGCTTCAGTAAGAATCCAGGCAATTAGACCTGAATACTCCTGAACTAAGGCTAGTGGGCCTTGCCGACCCCACGGCTATGGCAATTAAATGCCATCAGGATGATGAAATCTATTCTCCCCCACCCCCCATCATTCCCAGGGTTGCTGTAACGCTGGCATCAACGGCAGTCTCTTCACCCCGGGCAGGTTCAGCTTTACGCGCCTGCAGCACAGTGGCTACCGCCTGGGTAGATTCGCCAACCACTTCAGCCCCCTCAGGCAGATTCAGATCTGCGACGGTAAGGGTTTCGCCCAGGGTCAGCCCGGAAACATCCACATCAATCACTTCGGGAATGTCAATGGCTTTACAGGCAACCGTCACTTCGTTAAGTTCAGTGTTCAAAACGCCGCCCTCTTCGCGAACGCCCTTGGGTTCGCCAATGAAGTTCAGGCCCACCTCTACCTGCACCATATCTTGAGCCTTCACAGCAAAGAAGCTCAGGTGATACACCAGGTTTTTCCAGGGGTGAGACTGGACTTCCCGCAGCAGGGCCTTACCCTGCCAGGAAATGTCAGGAATGCTGACGTTGATCATGGTGTTGTTGACACTGGCATTCCGCAGCAAAACACCGGCTTCCCGCTCGTCGAGGGTCAGGGATAATGATTCTGTACCGTCATGGCCATAGAGGACCGCGGGCAGCAGCCCTTCACGGCGAAGCGCGTTAGGTTTCGCTTTTGGATCCCGCGATTTACATTCGATTGAAAGTTCCATCAGACTATGTTCCCCGTTGAATAAAAGTTAAACAAACACTTGCAGCCGGTGGGTCAGGCGACTTGTTGCCCACCGTTTTCGTACAACAGCGCCCGCTTTGGACCGTGAATGGGGTCCTCGACGATGATGGTCTGATCTCGGCTTGCCCCCAGCGACACAATCGCAATGGGCACATCCATTAGCTCAGCCAAAAACTTGAGGTAGTCCAGCGCAGCCTTCGGCAAGTCTTCGAGAGATCGGCAGTGATCCGTCGATTGCTTCCAGCCCGGCATGGTCTTGTAGATGGGCTGACAGCGAGCAAAGGCATCGGCACTTCCCGGCAGCTCTTCGCATCGTTCTCCATCTAGCTCATAGGCGACGCAGACCTTAATTGCGTCAACTTCGTCCAGCACATCCAATTTGGTGATGGCTAAACAGTCTAACCCATTAATGCGCACGGCGTAGCGACCAATCACCGCATCAAACCAGCCACAGCGACGGCGACGCCCGGTAGTCGTACCAAATTCAGCCCCCCGATCGCCTAAAAGGTCACCCATCTCGCAGGTTAACTCTGTGGGGAAAGGGCCTTCTCCGACGCGGGTGGTGTAGGCTTTGGCGACCCCAATCACCCGGTCAATCACGGTCGGGCCGATGCCAGTGCCGATACAGGCTCCACCTGCCACCGGATTGGAAGAGGTGACGTAGGGATAGGTGCCGTGGTCCAGATCGAGCAGCGTGCCCTGGGCCCCCTCGAACAGCACGTTTTTCCGCTGCTGAATCGCCTTGTAGACATGCAGGGAGCTATCAATAACATGGGGCCGTAACCGTTCGGCGTAGCCGGCATATTCATCTAATACGGCAGCCGGATCCAGGGGTTCCAGATCGTAAAGCTTTTCCAGAACACCGTTCTTGTATTGAATCGTCCACTCCAGCTTTTCGCGGAGGCGGGCGTAGTCCATCAGGTCAACAATGCGAATGCCGATGCGCTCTGACTTGTCCGCATAGGTAGGACCGATGCCGCGCTTGGTGGTGCCAATTTTCTGGCTACCTCGTCGCTCTTCCGCCGCCTGGTCAATCAGCCGGTGGTAAGGCATGGTGACATGGGCCGCATTGGAGATATAGAGTTTTTCGGAGGAAATTCCCAATTCCGCCAGCTTATCTAGCTCACCAATCAAAGCTTTTGGGTCAATTACCGTACCGCTACCAATGACGCACTGGGTATCTGGATAGAGAATGCCCGATGGAATCAGGTGCAACTTGAAGGTCTGATCTTTCACAACGACGGTGTGACCGGCGTTCACCCCGCCCTGATAGCGCACAACTACATCTGCTGAACGGCTCAGCAGATCTGTAATTTTGCCCTTTCCTTCGTCGCCCCACTGGGCCCCAATTACTACAACGTTTGCCAAGGGAATTCAGACTCTCAAGTTCACACAAATTCCCATTATCTACAGGCAGTCGCACAAGTGTCAACTTGAAAAGGTTGGGTGGCCACTGCCCACCAGCCTTATATCCGTGCCATTCCATCCCACGTCAGTCGCAGATTATCGCTAAAGTCCACCGTGACAGGATCGGGGTCCTTTCACCCTTACCCCCATAAAGGGCCTGCTGCAATACGCTTAACCATATACCCATTCCGTGAGATATACGGTAAAACAGTAGGAACACGGATTTTAATAATTCTTCAACAATTTGCGAGAACTTTCGCGGGCCGGTGCATTTGCCTGGGCCCGGTTTTGTCACAGATATCCATAGCCAGAGGCAGAGGTTGTTCCTATGAGTCTTTACGCAGAACTACACCGTCATTTAGGGGGTTCGGTGGTGCCCAGGGTTCTATGGCGCTACTTTGAACGCAATCGCCCCGATCTATCATCCAAGTTTGAAAACTACCCGGCATTTGAGCAGTTCTACACCCAGCCCCGCAATACCCTGGCGGAGTATCTGGAACTGCACACCCTGGTAGAAAGTGTGCAAACCCACGAGGCGTTGCCCTACTTTATCTATCGCCTGATTCGCGGGGCTTACATATTCGAGAATCTGGCGTACCTGGAACTGCGATACACCCCATATTTAAGGACACCCGAACATCTGCCTCAGCATGAGCGGATTGAGGCCATGGCCGAAATTGTCGAAATTGTGGGACGGGCCAGCCAGCAGACGGAATATCCTATCGTCAGCAAACAAATTCTCTGTATGCACTCCCGCCTGCCCTATGAGGTGAACCAGGCCATTGTGGAGTTGGCAGGACAATATCCCGAATACGTCTGCGCTGTGGATGTTGCTGGCGGCGACGCTCAGTACGGCGATCGCATGGATGAATTCGTGCAGCTCTACCAGCGAGCCCTGGATCTGGGTCTGAAAACCACCGGGCACCTGTACGAAACAAAGGACGGCTGCCATCCCCAACTGCTGCCCTTCCTGATGCGCATTGGCCATGGCATTCAAATTCCCCTGCGCCATCCCCAACTGCTGCGGCAGGTGGCAGCTCAAGGGCAATGTCTGGAAGTATGTCCTACCACCTATCTCAAAACCGGCACCCTGGATGAAATCCACGCTCTGAAAGTGGTCTTTGACCGCTGCTTTGAGGCCGGGGTAGACATCGCCATCTGCACCGACAATGCCGGATTGCACAACGTGCGCCTGCCCTTTGAGTATGAAAATCTACTCACCCATGACGTGATCGGCTTTGATGCCCTGCAAGCCTGTCAGGAGTCTGCCTTCCGCCATGCCTTTGCCTGGCCCCACCAGCAGCCCCCCAGCAGCTTGCTGACGGATATTCTGCAGGTGCCGGATGAGGGGAAAGCGCTGGCGCTCTCTTAGGGGGAAGGTTTAGGTGGGTGAGGTGGGTGAGGTGGGTGAGGTGGGTGAGGTGGGTGAAGTGGGTGAAGTGGGTGAAGTGGGTGAGGTGGGTGAGGTGGGTGAAGTGGGTGAGGTGGGTAAGGTGGGTGAGGTGGGTGAGGTGGGTGAGGTGGGTGAGGTGGGTGAGGTGGGTGAGGTGGGTGAGGTGGGTGAGGTGGGGAGAAACTCTGACCCGATACATACTGCTCACTACTTACGACCCACCACCTACTACTCACCCTTCACCCTTAAACCTTCACCGACCCACTTACCCCACCTACCTCACCTACCAAAATCCTATCCACCCACCCTCCTCCCTTCCATTTCAAAAAAACCTTCTAACCCCCCTCCCGATCCGGCATAATGGGAAGGTTTTGAAATTTATCTTTGCCTGAGGCCAGAGAGGGAAGTTGGGACTGTTCCCATGGGTTCTGGGATAGCCTTAGGCTGTAGCTGTAGCGTTCTTAAGGGCCGGATTTTCGACTTATGCGTACCCATTACTGCGGCACTCTCAGGGCCAGCGACATTGACAAGACCGTGACCTTGTTTGGCTGGGTTGATCGGCGTCGTGATCATGGGGGCGTAATTTTTGTGGATTTGCGCGATCGCACCGGCATCGTGCAAATTGTCAGCGATCCCGAACGCACTCCCGAGTCCTACCCGGTGGCCGACCAGCTGCGGAATGAGTACGTGGTGAAGGTGACCGGACGGGTGAGTCAGCGTCCGCCAGAATCGCTGAATCCCAAGTTGCCGACTGGGGAAGTGGAAATTTATGCCGATGCCATCGAGCTGCTGAATGCGGTGCGTAAGCAGTTGCCCTTTCAGGTATCCACGGCAGATTCGGAGCCGGTACGGGAAGACCTGCGGCTGCGCTACCGCTATCTGGACCTGCGGCGGGAGCGGATGGCCCAGAATTTGCAGATTCGCCATGGTGTGGTGAAGGCGATTCGCCGTTTTCTGGAAGACCAGGAAGGGTTTGTGGAGGTGGAAACTCCCATCCTGACCCGCTCCACCCCCGAAGGAGCGCGGGATTATCTGGTGCCGTCGCGGGTGAATCCCGGTGAGTGGTATGCCCTGCCCCAGTCGCCCCAGCTATTCAAGCAACTACTGATGGTGTCGGGCGTAGACCGCTATTACCAGATTGCCCGCTGCTTCCGGGACGAAGACCTGCGGGCAGACCGGCAGCCGGAGTTTACCCAGCTCGACATGGAGATGAGCTTCATGTCCCAGGACGAAATCCTGGAGCTGAATGAAGCCCTGATTGCCCACATCTTTAAGGATGTAAAGGGCGTTGAGATTCCCCGTCCCTTTCCCCGCCTGACCTATGCCGAGGCGATGGACCGCTACGGCACCGACAAGCCCGACACCCGCTACGGCATGGAGCTAGTGGATGTCTCTGACCTGGTGAAAGATTCGGGGTTTAAGGTCTTCTCTGGAGCCGTGAAGTCCGGGGGCATTGTCAAAGTTCTGCCCATCCCCGGTGGCAATGACCAGATCTCTAACGTGCGGATTAAGCCCGGTGGCGATTTGTTCAACATTGCTGCTGGAGCAGGGGCGAAGGGATTGGCTTATATCCGTGTTCGGGCGGATAAAGGAATTGACACCATTGGCGCAATCAAAGACAACCTGACCCCCGAGCAGCTGGATGAGCTGCTATCCCGCACTCAGGCCGAAGAGGGCACCCTGCTGCTGTTTGGGGCAGGTCCATCTGAGATTGTCAATCCCACCCTGGACCGTCTGCGGCAGGCCATCGCTAAAGAAATGGCGATGATCCCCGAGGGCAAAATTAACCTGCTGTGGGTCACCGATTTCCCCATGTTTGAGTGGAACGCCGACGAAAATCGTCTGGAGGCGCTGCACCATCCCTTTACGGCTCCCAACCCTGAGGATATTGACGACCTCAAGACTGCCCGAGCGGTGGCCTATGACATTGTGCTGAACGGCTACGAAATCGGCGGCGGCAGCCTGCGGATTTATCAACCCGATGTGCAGCAAAGGGTGTTCAAGACCATTGGTTTAACTGAAACGGAAGCCCAGGATAAGTTCGGCTTTTTGCTGGAAGCCTTTGAATACGGCACCCCTCCCCACGGCGGCATCGCCTACGGTCTGGACCGCATTGTTATGCTGATGGCCGGAGAAGAGTCCATTCGCGATGCGATTCCCTTTCCCAAGACTCAGCAGGCGCGTTGTCTCCTGACCTTGGCTCCGTCTGGGGTGGATACGGCTCAGCTGGATGAGTTGTCTGTAGCTTCAACCTATGAGCCGGAAGAGGAAGAAGATTAGTCTCCTGGTATAGCGCTACGCTCAGGGAAGCCGATTCTGACGACAAACTCTCTCTCTACCCTATGGCCAAACCCATCCTGATTGCTGTAGCTGCCCTCGGTATCAGTCTTTTTTCTAGCGCCTGCGATAGCCAGCCTGCACCTCCTGATGGGGCTCAAACCGATGGAGAGAGTGTGGTTGAGCCAGGCGATACCATCACAATTCTGGGCACTCTGACCGGGGTTGGGGAGGAAAAACTGCGAGCCGCCATGGCCCCCTTTACCGAAGCTACCGGGGTAGAAGTGGTCTACGAAGGCACCGATGCCTTTACCACCCTGGTTCCTGTGCGAGTCGATTCTGGCAATGCTCCCGACATCGCCCTCTTCCCCCAGCCCGGTTTGATGCTCGACTTTGCCGAGGCGGGGCAAATGGTTCCCCTCACTGCCTTTATGGACCGTGAGCCCCTCCGCGAGGCCTACAACGACTACCTTTTAGAGCTGGTCAGCGTAGAGGACGACATCTATGGCCTGTGGATGCGGGCGGATGTCAAAAGCCTGGTCTGGTACAATCCCGAAGCCTTTGCAGCCCAGGGCTACACCGTCCCCACCACCTGGGATGAAATGATGGCCCTTACGGATCAGATCGTCGCCGATGGCGGGGTGCCCTGGTGCATCGGCATGGAAAGCGGCAAGGCCACCGGCTGGGTCGGCACCGACTGGATTGAAGCCATCCTGGTGCAGCAAGCGGGGCCGGAAGTGTACGACCAGTGGGTGAATCGAGACATTCCCTTTGCCGATGCTCAGGTCAAGTCGGCCTTTGAAACCTTCGGGGAGATTGCTCAAAATCCTGACTATGTCTACGGCGGCGCTACGGGCGTAATCAGCACTCCTTTTGGCGATGCCCCCCGCCCTCTATTTGACGAGCCTCCTGGCTGCTACATGCACCGCCAGGCCAGCTTTATCGTGGAGTTTCTGCCGGAGAATGTTGAGCCTGGAACAAATCTGGGCGTCTTCCCTCTCCCGCCCATAGACCCCGACCAGGGCTCGGCAGTACTGATGGGCGGCATTCTGTTTGGCGTCTTTAACGACACCCCGGCAGTTCAGGCCCTGATGGAGTATCTGGCCACCCCCGCCCCCCACGAGATCTGGGCCGGGCTGGGCAGCTACATTTCCCCCCACCAGCAGGTCAGCCTGGAGGCTTACCCTGACGACCTCACCCGCCGCCAGGCCGAAATTCTGCAGGAAGCGGATGTGCTGCGCTTTGATGGCTCAGATTTGATGCCCGGCGCGGTGGGAACCGGCACCTTCTGGTCTGGCATTGTGGATTACGTCACCGGCCAGGATTTGGACACCATTCTGGAGGATATCGACGCCAGCTGGCCCTCCGAGCAATAGTCGTTTGCGGATTTGATCCACCCCGCCCTCCGGGCACTCCTCCCCAGGGGGAAAGCAGCTCAGGACTGAGCTATCGGGAGTGATTCCAAACTGGGGCTACCCCTGATGGCGTAACCGACCCAGCAGGCAAGACAGCATGAATCCCCAGCTCACAATACCAATGGCGATGACTCCCGTTGCCAGGGCGGCATTCCACTGAAAGGCCAGCCAACCCAGACTCAAGAAGTACAGCACCAGTACAGCGATAGAACCACCAAGCAGCAGATGGTTTCGGATGTCCATAATTTACCACCTCCGAGAGTCAGTATTCCCGGTAATGGTGAGGGAATCAATAACGCTGCAGACGGGGTTTTTGGATTTGCTTGATCAGAATTATTAGCAGGATTCATGATGCCCCCCCGCCATCACGATACAGGAAGTAAAAAACTCTCTTTATGATTTACTTAAAAAGGCTTTCATCTCTACTCTAACAGCCTCAAATGGCTCCATTCGGGGTTTGAGTTAAAGGCTTCACAGAGCTTATTTCCTCTCCTAACCTCTTAACCTATACCAAGTCCAGCTCGAAATCTGTCGTTTTCCCTCAGGTAAAACTACACTTCTGGACTTGGAAAAGGTTGATACCAAGTCCAGCTCGAAATCTGTCGTTTTCCCTCAGGCAAAACTACACTTCTGGACTTGGAAAAGGTTGATACCAAGTCCAGCTCGAAATCTGTCGTTTTCCCTCAGGCAAAACTACACTTCTGGACTTGGAAAAGGCTCAATACTCACACGAATAACTTTTCGAGACTTATGGCACTCAAAAAAGTGTGAACAATCTCATCCAAATTCAAAGTTGCCAATCGCCAAAGCCGATAATAGAGATGCAGCCAAGGTTTGTGATTAGGAGCGTAACTATGGCCACTCAAACTCTGCGTTATTCCCTGGAGGTGGTTAAAGAAGAAGCCAGGCAACTGGTAGAGGCAGGCGCTCTAGATCGGAAGCAGCCCATCTACGCCCTGTGCCGCTTCATTCCCCCTGGTGAGTGGCAATGCGTAGAGCTAGAGCTGGAAGAAAGTGATTATCTGCTCAGAGACGAAATTGCGGACCTGCTGGGGCGCGAAGACTGGAGCAACGACTAAATCGCAAAACCTCTCCATCGGCAGTACGGTTCTACCCACCCGAAAGAGCCTTTTAACTTGTTAACTTAGGTCTAGATGTTAAAGAGACGCAAAACATTTAGGCTAAGCCGTTTTACTGCCAGCCCAACGAGGTACAAACTGTGAGCAATCCTTCTGGTAAAACTCCCGAACTTTTTGGCTCTAAAGAATTTGAGCAAGTGAATTCACTCATGCAGTATGTTCACTCCATGAGTCCTGACACTATTGCTCAGCTTTCTAACCCGACTTCTCCCGAAGTTCAGCAAATGATGGAGCATAACATTGTTGCCCTATTAGGTGGGCTGCCATCTGAGCATTTTGATGTAGAAATTACCACCAACCGCGCCAACCTGGGTCGCCTGTTAGCCTCTGCTATGATGAGCGGGTACTTTCTGCGAGGTGCCGAACAGCGCATGACGTTCGAGCACTCGCTCATGTCTACTGAAGCCTTTGCTGAAGACGAGTGAGTTCTAGCCCAACCCCATCATCTGCGAATTTTGCCCCTAAGCGGCACCGCCTGAAGGATATGGGGGCAGGCTATCGAGACCAGAATCAAGGTTTAGAGACAACCCCTTCCACCCAAGATCCGGCAGACCTTGAGCCAGGTTTGCCGGACTTTATTGTGTCTGATCTGCAGCAATCGCTTCTGGCCTGGTATGGGGAGCAGGGACGGCAGCTCCCCTGGCGTAATATTGACAACTCTTACGCCATCTGGATTTCGGAGATTATGCTGCAGCAAACCCAGGTAAAAACGGTACTGCCCTACTACACCCGCTGGCTGCAGCAATTTCCCACCGTGTTTGACCTGGCGGCAGCCGATCTGCAGACGGTGCTCAAAGCCTGGGAAGGGCTTGGGTACTACGCCCGTGCCCGGAACCTGCATCGAGCCGCCCAGGCGATTGTTGAACAGCACCAGGGACGAATTCCTCAAGATTTCGCCCAGATTACAGCCCTCCCTGGCATCGGGCGCACTACGGCAGGGGGCATTCTGAGTTCAGCCTTTAATCTGCCCTTTGCGATTTTGGATGGCAACGTCAAACGGGTTCTGGCGCGGCTGGTCGCCCTGGATAAGCCACCCGCCAGAGCCCTGAATCTGCTCTGGGATCTATCAGAGCAACTTCTGGATCGCCACCATCCCCGCGACTTTAACCAGGCCATAATGGATCTGGGCGCAACCATCTGTACTCGCCGCCTACCCGATTGCCCGCAATGCCCCTGGCAGCGTCACTGTCGGGCCTATAATTTGAATGTGCAGTCGGAGATTCCTATGACAGAGACCAAAGCCCCCATTCCCCATAAACACATTGGCGTTGCCGTAATCTGGAATGACCAGGACCAGATCCTGATTGATCGCCGCAAGCCAGAAGGACTGTTAGGGGGGCTGTGGGAATTCCCTGGCGGCAAAATTGAGCCTGAAGAATCCATAGAAGACTGCATTCGCCGCGAAATTCAAGAAGAATTGGGCATTCAGGTGAACGTGGGGGATTTGTTAACCACCGTGACCCACACCTACTCCCACTTTAAAGTCACCCTCAATGTCCACCACTGCACCCACATTAGCGGTGAGCCCCAGCCGCTTGAATGCGACGAAATTCGCTGGGTAACGATGGATAGCATCGAGGCATACCCTTTTCCTAAGGCCAACATCCACATCATTGAGGCGCTGAAGGAATACTGGCAGAGTCAGGTTTAGCCAATTACAGGTTTAGCAAATTAACAGACAAGCTGAAAAGAGCCCGACCACACCGGAGTGAGACCGGCTCATCGTCGCTTTATAACCATTGCTGAGGGTGCCAGGTACCGGGTATCGGGTTTCAGGAATAGCTGGCCGACTTACGCTGTAGAGGACTAGGGAATGAGGATTTTATAACATCCCATTTTTGGAGGGCAGGCATCCTGCCTGCTCCTGGACAGCCGAGACGGCTATCCCACGTGATTGAATCCCCATTCCTAGGTAATGAACTGACGGTAATCCTGACTGAGATAAAGGGCACGCTCAGCCTTCCGCCGGCGTTCTAGACCGGGCAATTTTTGGCTACCCGCGTACACCCACCGCAGGAACTCGTTGGCAGCTCCGGAAAAGTCGCCGCCGTTGTGCTTTTTGAGCAGAGTAGAACTGCGAAAAGCCCCCGAGCCCACGTTAAAGGTGAAGGACACCATTGCCGAGAACTGATCATCGGTAGGGGTGCGGGTTACGGCGTCGGAAACAGCCTTTTCGAAAACCCCCAGGTCTCGCTTCAAGATAGTTTCAGCTTCTGCTGTGGAGATGGTCATCCCTGGTCCCACCGTCGGCGGACCGGCCATGGATGTGTGGCCGTAGCCAATGGTCCAGACTCCGACAGAGTCTTGATAGGACTGATTGCGCAAACCTTCAAAATGCTTAACAATCTCCAATCCGCTGGCGTTAATTTTGCCACTGCTTGGCCCCGGCGGCGGTTTAGCTGGCATGGGGTCTGGCTCTGGAGCGCCAGTGCCAATAGACACCGTCATGGCCCGTGGGTAGTCGGCGCGGGTAAACCAGGATCGAATCCCACGAATGTTGACGACCTTTTCTTGGGGATTATTTTGGGACGGGTATTTGGTGATGCGGGAGATCCAATATCCCCCCTGCATCAGGTAAATTGCCTTATCGGTTTCCTTAATCCAGGTGCCCATGCATTTCCTCCCTAGAGCAGTCGTTTCCCGATCCCTACGGAATACCTAAGCTTACCCCAACCGCCAGGTTTCGGACCTCAAATTCACCCTTGTTCAAGAATTAACCTCTCAGCCGGGCCAGCAGCCAGGATTTGCCCCAAAAAAGCGGCAGATTTCTGTCAGGCAATTTATACCACTTTCCCAGAAATAGACCCAGCATGATGCGAAGTCGAGCCGTTCTCCACACCGTGGGCCAAATTACCCCAGGCAAAGCTACCGGGTGGGGAGAGCAGTCGTTAAGATATTCAAGGTTACGGAATTTCTTCGCTTAAATCGGCTTACAACTTTATGACTTTATCTTCCGCCACCGCTGCATCCCCTGCGCTCCTGGTGTCGCCCACAATTCGCCGATTTCCCAATGGTCTGACCATCATTGCCGAAGAAATGCCCCTGGAAGTGGTGAACCTGAGCCTCTGGTTAGGCGTAGGCTCTGCCGTTGAAAGTGACGGCATTAACGGCATGGCCCATTTCTTAGAGCACATGATTTTTAAGGGCACCCATGAGCTGCAGGTCGGCCAGTTTGAACGGCTGATTGAAGAGCGGGGAGCCATGGCCAACGCCATGACCAGTCAGGACTACACCCAGTTCTATATCACCACCGCCCCTAAAGACTTTGCCGACCTGGCCCCTTTGCAAGTACAGCTGGTCATGACTCCCCGCCTGACCGAGGGCGACTTTGAACGGGAACGCCCGGTGATTCTTGAAGAAATTCGGCGTGCCGAAGACAATCCCCGCCGTCGTGCCTTTGCCCGCTCTATGGAACTGGTCTTTGACCGATTGCCCTATCGGCGTCCGGTGCTGGGTCCCGCTGCGGTGATTGAGAACCTGGCGGTAGAGCAAATGCGCCATTTTCACGACACCTGGTACCAGCCTCAAAATGTCACCGCCGTAGCGGTCGGCAACCTGCCGGTCGAAGACTTGATTGCTACGGTGGCCGATAGTTTTGAGCAAGTGCAGGCCCATCGCCAGAATGGTGCTTCCCCGGCCCTTGAAAAACTGGCCCCCCCGCAGATTTGCGAACTTGAGCCTCCCTTCGCAGACATTCGGCGTGCCCAGCATGACGATGCAGCCCTGACCATGGCCCGGTTAATTATGACCTGGCGAGTGCCGGGGCTAATCGACCAGGAAAAAACTTACGGGCTGGATGTACTGGCCTCCATCTTGGGGCGGGGACGCACCTCTCGCTTAGTGCACGACCTGCGAGAAGAGCGCCAGCTGGTTGCCAGCATTGGCTGTAACAATATGTCCCTGGCCCACCAGGGAGTGTTTACCATCTCTGCGAAGCTGCCGGTAGAGCACCTGGCCCAGGTGGAAGCAGCTATTGTCGAACACATTCGTGCGGTCACCGAAGCACCCGTGCTGCCCGCCGAACTGCGACGCATTCAAACCCAGCTGGCCAATCGCTTTATTTTTGCCAACGAAAGCCCCAGCGATCGCTCCAGCCTCTACGGCTTCTACCACACCCTGACGGGAGAGATAAATTCAGCCATTCACTACCCCAGCACCATTCAGCAGCTTACAGAGGCTGACCTGCTGGCGGCGGCTCAGCAGTACCTGTCGCCTACGGCCTATGGTCTGGTAGTGTTGCAACCAGCGCAGCCGTAGGAGGACATAGACCATGTGGGATGCGATCGCCCGGCACATCAGCGACAAAACCGGTACTCCGTTTACCATTCAAGACCGTCGTTCCGTGGGGGGCGGCTGCATTAACCAGGCCTACCGCATCGGCGACGGCAACCGCAGCTTTTTTCTGAAGTTCAACCAGGCCTCTCAACTGGCCATGTTTGAGGCCGAAGCCCTGGGCCTGAAAGAAATCTACGACAGCCACACCATTCGGGTACCCCAACCCATCTGCTGGGGACTGGCCGATACTTCTGCCTACATCGTCATGGAGTGGCTGGACCTGGGCTACGGCAAAGGAGACTCGTGGCAACGCATGGGCACCAACCTGGCGGCGATGCACCGGGTCACCAGCTCCAACGGTTTTGGCTGGCGGCAAAACAACACCATCGGCGACACCCCCCAGCAAAACCCCTGGACCCAGAATTGGGTGGAATTCTACCGGGAGCATCGCCTGCGCTACCAGTTCAAGCTGGCCAACCGTAGAGGGGGCCACTTTCCTCGCCAGGACGAGTTACTGACCGCCCTGCCGGAATTACTGGCCGGTCACGACCCCGCCCCGGCCCTGGTACATGGAGACCTCTGGTCTGGCAACGCCTCGGTCACCCAGGCCGGAGAGCCCGTCATCCTCGACCCTGCCACCTACTATGGCGACCGGGAAGTAGACATTGCCATGACCGAGCTATTCGGTCGCTTTTCTCCTGCCTTTTACGATGCCTACAATGCCGCCTATCCGTTAGACCAGGGGTATTACACCGTCCGCAAAACTTTGTACAACCTGTATCACATCATCAACCACTTCAACCTGTTTGGCGGCGGCTATGGCTCCCAGGCCAACCGCATGATTGATCAGCTGTTGGCCTGAACCTGGCGAAATTGGGGAAGCAGGTACAGTATGCCAGACCACAGGGTGAGCGCCACCGCCAGCCAGAACAACGCCTGGGCCGGTAGATCCCAGACCGGCGGCAGGGGAGCAATCAGCAGGGAAATTGCCGCCATTTGGGTGACAGTCTTAGCCTTACCCCAGAGGTTGGCTCCGGGTACGTTGCCGCTCTGCATAGAGGGGTTCACCCGCCAGCCGGAAATGGTGATTTCTCGCGCCACAATTAAGAACACCCCCCAGGCGGGCACCTGCCCCAGCTGTACCAGCATCAGCAGGGGAGCCAGCACCAGCAGCTTATCCACCAGGGGATCAAGAAATTTACCCAGATCCGTCACCTGGTTCAGGCGGCGGGCCAGGTAGCCATCCAGCCAGTCGGTGCCGGACGTGACCAGAAAAACCGCCACGGCAACCCACCGCAGCACCGGCGTAGGATTTTGCAGCAGCACCAGCAGTAGCGGAGCGCCAACCAGGCGAGAAACGGTAATCCAGGTGGGTAGGTTCATGGGTCGGAGGGAATTCTGTATCCGTTGTAGCCGTAGAACAATCAGTTGCCCTCTGTCAGGTAGGTCATATCGGGGCCTGCCGGAATGATACCCCCCGGATTGAGGGGGAACAGGTTGCCGTAGTAATCCTGCTTTACAGCCTCGATGTCGCAGGTGGCAGCCACCCCCGGCAGGCGATAAATGCGCCGCAGATACTGGCTGAGTTGAGGATAGTCTTGAATGCGGCGACGGTTGCACTTGAACAGGCTGTAATAGACCCCATCAAAGCGAAACAGGGTGGTAAACAGCCGTACATCCGCCAGGGTCATGGTGTCTCCGCAAAGATAGGCATGACTCTGGAGTTCAGCTTCTACGGCGTTCAGAGTGTCAAATAACTCGCTACAGGCCTGGTCATAGGCGACCTGGCTCTGGGCAAAGCCACAGCGATATACCCCATTGTTAACGGCGTGATAAATACGGTCATTCCAGCTATCAATGGCGGTTTGGCAATCTGCAGGATACAGGTCCACCTCAGGATGGGCCGCGAACTCGTTAAACGCCCCATTCAGAATCACAATAATTTCGGCGCTTTCGTTGTTGACAATGGTCTGGGTCTGGCTGTCCCACAGCACCGGTACGGTGGAGCGTCCGCTGTAGCCGGGCTGCGCCTGTCGGTAAAGTTCTGGCAAAGTGCGGCACCCCTGAAAGGGCTTTTCGAACACCCAGCAGCCCTGATTGGGGGAGGGAACGACAGGAATAATTGCGATCGCATCTTCTAACCCCTTAAGGGCGCGGGTCACCAGGGTACGATGGGCCCAGGGGCACCCCATGCCCACGATTAAACTGTAGCGGTTGGCCGCTGGCGGATAAGATTCCCCCGCTGTGACCTGATGCCGAAACTGGCTTTCGGGCCGTTGATAGGCTCCGGACTTACTGGCCGGGGCCAGCTGGGCCATCATTTGCCGCCAGAGGGTAGTCCAAACCCATTTAACGGCGCGAATCAACAAACCGGGGGGCAACGCAACCCTGGGTTTAGCCATAGCAAAAAACCGGATGCAATACGCTCAGCCTAGCGTATCCTTCAGCGCACCTTCTGGATAATCGCCAGATCTTCTCGATTGCCCATTACCAGCAGTACAGTATCGGCGGTAATGACAGGAGACTGACCATTGATGGGTTGCCAGTGACCATTCACTTCCCGGTTCAAAATGGCCAGAATATGCACCCTGTAGGTGTCATGGCAGTTGATGTCCTGCACGGTCAGGTTTATCCAAGACTTGGGTGGCTTGAGGGCAACGACATCGTTTTCCCGATCGAGTTCCATGTAGTCGATCACTCGGGCATAGTGCATGAAGGTCGCCGTTTGCAGGGCAATGTCGTTTTCTGGCTGAATCACCATATCAGCCCCGGCCAGCTTGAGAATTTTTCGTCGCTTGGCCCCTTCGGCTTTAACCAGTAGATTTTTTACCCCCAGCTCTTTCAAAATAAAGGTGGTCAGTAAGCTGGTTTGAAAATTGCTGCCCAGGCTGATGAGTACCGTATCAACATCCTTCAGCCCCAGTTCTCGAAAGACCTCCGCCTGGGATACATCCACCTGAATGGCATGGGTGACCTGATCTTGAATGGTGAGAATTTTACTGGGGTCTTTGTCGATGGCCAGCACCGGATGCCCCAAGCGATAAAGCTCTATCGCCACTGCATAGCCAAAGGCATCAAGCCCAACAATGGCAATTTCCTGGAGCTTGGCCATAATTTACCCTACGCTGGATCACCTACCCGAGCCTGCTCTATTTCTCCGAAAATTGCACTCTGGTGGTAATAATACTTAAACTCCAGCAGGTTAAAGAACGGATCTTGCAAAAAAAACGTCCGATGATCCAGCACCGAATCGGGGAAACGTCGCTTTTCGCCCTGGTAGAAGTCCAATTGCTTTACCCTGGCTCGCTCTAGCAGCATTTTCCAATCTGCTTCCTGGAGAAATACCAGCCCAAAATGGCGGGGGTAAATTCCCTTTTGCGGCGTTAGCTCGTCAGTGGTGTGGGCGACAAGCTGGTGGCCAAAAAGATTCAGAATCAGGGAGTGGGGAGTTTCTCGCCCCGGCTCGCAGCCCAAACCCTCCACGTAAAACTTTCTGGTTGTGGGGATATCGGCCACGGGAAAGGCCAGATGAAATAGAGCGGTGGCCATAGAATACCTCTTCTATTCAGTCCAAGTTCTATTCAGTCTCAAGTTCTACTCAGTCTCAAGCACCTCAGGCCAGCTACTCACCCGCCTGAATAGCCTGCCTTAGGTGACCCTGGTGACGCTGCAACCGCTCCGCCGCTGTCTCAGCATCCACCTGGCCCAGGTGCATGAGTAAGGCCAGCTTCACCTTCTGGCCACTGCGGTCTAGCAAATCTGCTGCCCCTTGCCGATCCAGATCCGTAAGGTCGCAGAGCATGCGCAGGGCGCGATCGCGCAATTTACTATTAGTCACCGCCACATCTACCATGCGGTTGCCATACACCTTACCCAGCCGCACCATCGCCCCCGTGGATAGAATATTCAGCGCCATTTTGGTCACCGTGCCCGCTTTCAACCGGGTCGAACCCGCCAGTAGCTCTGGCCCCACCGGCAGACGAATATCAATATCCACCTCGGCGGGCACCTGCTCAGCCGGTACACAGGCAAGCATGACGGTTGCCGCCCCCCTTTGCTTGGCTGCCCGCAGCGCCCCATGCACATAGGGAGTGGTGCCCCCGGCGGTAATGCCCACCACCACATCCCGGTCATGAACCTGACACTCGGCAATGGCCGCAGCCCCGTCGCTGTCAATATCTTCCAACCCCTCAGAACTCCGCACCAGGGCACCGGCCCCCCCGGCAATAATGCCCTGCACCAGCTCCGGCGGCGTACAGAAGGTGGGTGGGCATTCCGCCGCATCCAGCACCCCCAGTCGTCCGCTGGTGCCAGCCCCCACGTAATAAAGATGTCCCCCCTGGGCCAACGCTTCCGCAATCACATCAATCGCCTGGGCTAAAGCCTCCCGCGCCCCAGCAATCGCTTCCAGGGTACGCTGATCTTCCTGATTAAATAAATCCACCAGTTCCAGAGAACTCAGCCGATCCAGCTGAGCACTGCGGGGATTAGCCTGCTCCGTCAGCAGATGGCCCCGGTTGGTAGGGTCTTGGGTTGAGTTAAGGGTCACAGTCGGGGGATGGAATGAACACTGCCAAATTGTCGCCCATCGGGGGGCATTGGGGAAGGGATGGGGGAGGGTGGGTGAGTGGGTGAGTGGGTGGGTGGGTGAGTGGGAGGGTGGGTGAGTGGGTGGGTGGGTGAGTGGGTGGGTGGGTGAGTGGGTGGGTGGTGCTAGGTGTCAGGTGTCAGGTACCAGGTTCAAACCGACCCCCGACACCCGATACCCGATACCCGATACCTGACACCCGATACCCGACACCCGATTCCCCTCACCCCTCACCCCTCACCCGACACCCGACACCCGACACCCGACACCCCTCACCCCCCTACCTCACAAACGGAATCGCCACCGGATACCGAAACGCCTTCCCCTCGGAAGACTTTACCGCTCCGATAATGAGGCAGATCAGCTCCAGCAGGGCCAGGGGAATGACGAACAGAAAGCCGATTAAAACAAACATCAGGGTAATGGTGACGATCCAGTAGATCGTCATCGATAGCTGAAAATTGAGGGCGGATTTGCTCTGCTGGCGCACGAAGGGAGAATCTTGCCCCCGCACCAGCAGCACCACCAGGGGCGGCACAATGCGCCAGGGCAGCAGAAAGGTACTGCCCCACCAGACCAAGGGAAACCCGATCATTCCGTTAGTGAGCACCATCAGGTAGCCAAACAGCGGACCCAACTGGGCCAACGCCAGCAGGGCATGGTCTGACATCAGCGCTTCTGTGGAGTTGTCGCTAGAGTTGTCACCGGGGGCTGGGCCAGAGTTATCCAAGGCAGCGGCAGCGGCATCGCTGTTAGCAATCCCCTCAGCGGTAGATTGAGCCTGAGCCGTTGCGCCGGGAGCAGCCAGCCAGAATTGCTCCTGCCAGTCGGAGGTGGTTTGCCCCACCTGGCGACTGATGATATTGACCTGGTCAACGGGGCAAGTCAACCCCAGCCGCATTAACCCCCGCCGAATAATTGGCACCGTTTCGGCCTGGTTCAGGGCTTCATCTCCCTCCAGCAGAATAGATAGCTGGTTGTCTTGCCAGTGGGCTCGGGCGATCACCCCCCGTTCAGCCAGAGAGCGGGTAATGAGCCGGGCAATGGCGTTGGCATCTCCCTGTCTGGCCCGTTCAATTAAAGCCGAGAGCGGCATGGAGATATCCTCTCTGGGGCGGGGGTTACAGCAGGTTTTCTAACTGCCGACGAATGCGATCCAGCTCAGCTTGAGACATATCACCCGACGAGTCGGATGCAGCCGTGTCGGCACCGTCGGGCTGGGGATCTGGAGGTTGGTTGGGGTCCCAGTCGGTGCGGTCTACGTTTTGATCCGGGGGAACGGTGAGAGAACCCTCGGGCACCAGCTTGTAGCCATAGCCAGCGCCTTCGCAGAACTCCTCCACCTCAGATTGTTCGATCGCTTCTACCGTCGCTTCAGGAAAGTCCTGGGCCTCTAACATCAGGCCAAAGCGGGTGGCATCATCTTCGTTCTCAAACATCAGCACCACATCTTGGTCTGGGGTGCGCAGGGTATGAATTCCCTCGTTTTCGGTACGAGCATTAAACAACAATACATACACCACCATAGCCGAGCCTCACACAACCTCTAGTCTCCATACTCGATATAGGATAGGGCAACCCCTGCAGAGGGGCTACTGCCGGAATCTACAGACCCATCAAGAACCCTGACCGGGGTAGGCACTCTCAACCATTGCAAAGCGGCTCGAAATTATTGTAGAGATATACGCATTCTCCACGGTTTTCACTACTATTGGTGAGGAGCAAACGTAAATCAGCCGCCCGTGGGAATTGTCAGTGCAGTTTCGGGGTAGGCGATCGCGAATTTCGCATGGTGTTTGGTCACGTTTTGGTGTTGGTGTGAGGGTGCATGGCCCGTTCTCAAGAGCCTGAGTCGTCCCCAAATCGAGAGCGCAGAAACCCATGGCGATGGGTTGGGTTGACGGTAGGTTCAGCTCTGGTCATCGGCTCCATTGGGGTAGCCTGGCGGAGTTGGGTGATAGCCCAGCACCGACTTCCCGGTTGGGTGGCTGAAGCCCTGTCTAAAGCCCTGGATCGCCCCGTGGAGATTGGCGATCTGCAGGCCATTGGCCCCGGTGGATTGCGCTTCGGCCCTTCCTCTATTCCCCCTACCGCCACTGACCCCGATACCCTTTCCCTGGCAGCCATCGATATTCGTTTTAACCTGCTGGAGCTGCTGCAGCGGCAGCTCAACCTCACCATTGAGTTCAATCAAGTCGATGCCTACCTGGAGCAAAACGACGAGGGCGACTGGCTTGATCTCGAAATTGAGCCCCCCGCCGAAGACCGACCCGAGGAACGCTTCATCGGGGTGCGGGTGGCAGGAATTGCCATCAAACCCCAGACCCTCCGGTTCACAGATGGCCATCTGGCCACCGTTCCCTTCCCTCCAGAGGGCGTTGAGCCCATTACCGTCACCTACCAGGACGTCCAGAGTCAGGTCGAGTTCAGTGATGTTTCGGTCACCGACGCCGCCGACGATACCCTGGTATTCAACACCCAGCAGGTTGACTTTACCTTCAGCGGCAGTTCCGTCCAGGGGGGAGACCTGGACTTGCAGGGAGCGGTCCTCCTGCCCCCTACGTCCCTGACCGAGGATGCTGCCCCAGCCGACGAGGATGCCTCTGAGGACCAGGCCACTGTTTCTCCGAGTGTCCCAGGGCTGGGGCAATTTCAGCAAGCCGCAGGCCATTTTCTACAGCCCGGCCTCCCCAGGGCCTGGGCCAACCAGCCCCAGGCCAGCCCCCAGGCCCAGGTACACCTCAACATCAGGGCTCAGGAAACCCGCGTGGCCGACGTCATGCCGATTGTGGAGTCATTTTTAGAAGCGCCCCTGCCGGTGCAGTTTCCCACCGGGTTAGTCAGCGGCACCGCAGAATTTGAACGGGATGGTCAAGATCCCTGGACCCTGAAGGGGATGGCCCGAGTGCGGGACGGCACCGTGGTTACCGATGGCCTGCTGGAACCGGTGCAGGACCTGGAAGGAGATGTCCGTTTTTTAGGTCAGGTTTTCGAATTTGAGGGGGTTACTGCCCGCCTGGGCGACCTCACCGCCGAGGCCGGCGGCACCCTGGATTTGCAATCGGGCTATGACCTGGCCGGGCAGTTCGATCCCTTTACCCTGGCCGAACTCTCAACCCTGTTTGACACCAACTTCCCCGTTGATGTGGACGGTGCCTTCGTGGCCGATGTCACCATGACAGGCCCCCTGAGAAAGCCGGTGTTCGCTACCGACATCGCGGCCCAGGATGCCGTCACCATTGATCAGGTGCCCTTCTCTACCATGACCGCCTCAGCGGTACTGCAGACCCCCATCCTGACCATTGAAACGCTGCGTGCCGTTCCCCAGGCTGGAGGGGTCATTACCGGCAGCGGGCGTTACACCTTCGCCCAAAACGGCGGCAACCTGGCCCTCAATCTCACTGGCGATCGCCTGCCCGCTGACGCCCTGGGACGCCCCTACGGTCTCCCGGAGAATCTGGCCATCGGCCCGGTCTTTGTGGATGCCAATGTCAACGGCCCGGTGAACCAGCTCACCACCACCGCTACCTGGCGTGCCCCGGCGGGGAACTATCCCGCCAGGGGCGATCTGCGCTTTGCCAACGGCACCCTGCAGTTCACCGACACCTTTGTGCAGGTGGCCGGGGGCACCGTCAGCGGCGAGGGCATTCTGGCCAATCGCCAGTGGTCCGCCGATTTAACGGCTCGTGGAGTGCAGCTCAACCAACTTGCCGCCGGGGTGCCTGGAGAACTCACCGCCAACGCCCAGCTGGCAGGCTCCCTCGACAACCCTTCCCTGGCGGGCATTCAGGGCCGGGGTACCGCCACCGCTGCCCTGGCAGGGGGCAATCTGGAGGCCCAGGGCAACCTCGCCGGGGGCAGCTGGACCGCTGATGTGCAGGGCACCAATTTACAACTGGCGGCATTTTCTGCCAACCTGCAGGGCAGCGGCAGCGGCAACTTTAGCCTTTCGGGAACCACCGCCGACCTGAGTTTGGCCGGTACCAGGGCCACAGGGCAGGTGGTGCTGTCTGATGGTCTGGCCACCGCCGCCGCCCTGGCCCCCCAGCTGACTACAGCACAGGAACCCCTGGTGGCCGACCTGGGCTGGAACGGCGAATTAATTCAGGTGCAGCAGGCCAGCACCGCCGGCATTCGCCTTAACGGTACGGTTACCCCTCAACTGCAGGGGCCGAGTGCCCCCGCCATCGCCAATCTAGACCTCAACCTGAATGTTGACAGCTACAACCTGGCCGCCCTCCCCTTACCCGAGGTGATCCCGCTGGGGGGTGCCGCCTCCTTTGACGGACGCATCACCGGCAGCCTGGAGACCCTCAATGTGATGGGGAATGCCAACCTCACAGGGCTCACCCTGAGCGAACTGGCCTTTGCCTCACCCCTGACCGGGCCGGTGTTTTATTCCAGAACCGGTGGTCTCACCGTGGACTTACAGGGGGGAAGAGACCGCATTCTAGTCGCCTCTAACCAGGGAGAAAATGATCTGGAATTTCTGGTCAATAGTGGCGATGCCTACGCCCAGGGCTATCGTCGGGGCGATGACCTCTACGCCCGCATTGAAAACCTTCCCCTCGATGGTCTGAGGCTGCCGCCGGGAGGCGTTGACGGCATTGGCACCGTCAGCGGCACCATCGACTCCGCTACCATTCAGGCCAATCTGCGCGATCCCAGCTTTAGAACCACCTTCGACATTATCGACCCCGGCATTGGCTACATCAGCCTGCAGACCGTCGAGGTAGAATCCCCCGTTGCGGCTGAAGACGATGACGACACCCCGCCATCTCCAGCCCCCACCGTCCCCCCTCAGGTCCCTGAGATTGCCACCCGCTACGGACGAGTGCGGGGCACCGTAACCTTTGCCAACGACGTGCTCACCCTGGTGGGGGTTAACCTCGAATCGGCCTCCGGTGTCAGTCAATACATGGCCAGCGGCACCGTTACCGTGGACGATACCCCTGAGGTAAACGCCACCCTGGAGGTCGACAACGGCGAAATTCGGGATATTTTGTTGACCCTAAAAATCTTTGAGCTGGCCGACTTTCGGTTGAATTTGCTGCAGCCCCCGGCCTGGTACCGGCCCTTAACCCCAGCCGAAGTCGCCGAGCTGCAGCCGACGCCGGTGGGCGACGCCAGCGCCTCGCTGCTGGAACAAATTCGGCGACTGGCAGAAATTGAAGAGCTGCAGAATATTCTAGTCGCCCAGGAAAAGGCTGCCCCCTTCCCACCCCTGGATGAGCTGCGGGGCACATTCTCCGGGCGCATTACCGCCAACGGGGCTATCCCCAAAGATGTGGCCGTCAGCGCCAACCTGTCGGGCCGGGACTGGATATGGGGCACATCGGGCGGCAATGGCCCCCTGTACCACATCGATGAGATTACCGTCCAGGCCCGTTACCAAGACCAGGTGGTGGCCTTCAGCCCGGTGCGGTTGCGGTCTACCCCAGAAGGGATTGATCCAGACAATGGGGAAGTGGCCCTGGCTCGCCTCAATGGCGAATTCAGCCTGGATCGAGATGACCCCGTTACCCGCACCATGGAGCTAGACGTTGCCAACGTGCCTATCGAGTCTCTGCGTCGCCCCCTGCGGTTGCCCCCCAACCTGGATGGCGAACTCAACATTGGCGCTACCCTCACCGGCTCCCTCGACAACCCCCAAGTTCGGGGCCGACTGCAGGTGGCCGATCCCCAAATCAACCGGGAAGATATCAGCCAGGCATCGGCCAACTTTTTGTACAAAGATGCCCGCCTTAACCTGATTGGCAACCTGGCGGTGGAAGACAGTCAGGAAACTCCCCTCAACCTTACCGCCAGCATTCCCTACCAGCTGCCCATGGCCACCCAACCACCCCAGAGTAATGACCTGCGGGTTAATCTCAGCGTTCAAGACGAAGGCTTTGCCCTGGTTAACCTGTTTACCCAGGCCTTTACCTGGGAGTCGGGAGAGGCCAGTCTAAACCTCAACCTCACCGGTGAAGTACCCCAGGACCAGAATTTTGAAGATGCTCTCACGTCCCTCTCCATTGGGGGAGAGGCCAACCTGGATGGAGTCACCATTAGCTCCCAACTGCTGCCCGAACCGTTGACCAACATTCGCGGCAACGTTCGCGTCGTCAATGACCGGGGCAGCACCCTGACCGGCACCATTTACCGCACCGGCCTGTTGCTGAACTTTAACGATGTTCGGGGCGACTTCAGCAACGGCGAAGTGATTGCCCAGGGCAATTTGAAAGTTATTCCTTCTTTGCATGAACTGTTTCCAGACTTGATTGAAGCAAGCCCGCCGCCTACCGTGGCAGATGCACCGGCGACCGCTGTTCCGTCAGGGGAACCCCCACTAGAAACCCCGGAAACCGACACCCCAGACGAAACCGACACCCCAGACAACGAGACCGTAGAAACCGATCCAACCGAAACCGCATCTCCCAGCCCGGATCCCCTCCCCAATCAGCCCTTCCGCATTTCCCTCGAAAATATTGACCTGGCTCTAAAAGGGCTGTACACCGGCTCGGTTGAGGGCGACGTAACCGTTGGTGGGGCCATTTTTCTGTTAGAACCCATTGTTAGCGGAGAGGTAAAGCTGGCCAACGGCACGATTTCGCTACCCGAAACCAACAATGGCAATACCGCGGCCCCCGCCGGAGCCAGGGGGAGCGAACCCAGCATTTACCAGCCCCTACCCCCCACCTTTAGCGACTTTGATGTCACCCTGGCGGAGAATGTACGCATCAGAATCGCCGGAGTGGTAGATGTACAGGCCCAGGGTTCCCTGGACCTGGCGGGCACCCTGCCAGACGTTCAACCGGTGGGGCGCATTAACCTGCCTTCAGGCCGCATTAACCTGCTGACCACAGCTTTTCGGCTTACCGGCGACGACAACTACGCCGAATTTAGACCGGGGGATGACACCATTGACCCCTTCCTGGTGGCCACCCTGGCTACAGCAGTCACCGACACCGCCGGGACCGGTAACACCCTGTTCCTGGCTTCCCCCTTTCCCCGTAACGAAATTAGCGACGCCGAGCTAAATCGGCTGGGGTTGACCCCCGGCGGGGTGGAAACCATTCGCATTCGTGCCCAGGTAGAGGGTCGAGCCAGCCGCATCACTGAACTGCAGGGGGTAGAACTTTCCAGTACCCCGCCCCGCTCTGACGGTGAAATCGTCAGTTTGATCAGCGGCGGTGTGCTCACCGCGCTGGAATCGACCATTGGCAGCGTATCGGGGGGCGGCGACAGCTTCCAAGGGCTGATTGCCCTGGCCGGTAGCGCCCTGCTCAACAACATTCAAGAAATTTTGGGCGACTCCCTCAACGTCAGCGAACTGCGCCTGTTTTCGGCCACTCCCCAATCGGCCCAGACCGATGGTGACCTGGACATTGGCGGCGAAATTGGCGTCAACCTGACCCCAAATATCTCGGTGTCGGTGCAAAAAGTGTTTACCAACATTACCCCTGCCATCTTCAACGTGCGCTACCGCATCAACGACAACCTGACCATTCGGGGGGTAACCAGCTACGAGCAGTTCAGTGAAAATACCGGGGCACTGTTAGAGATTCAGTTTTAACCCTTGTCCAGGTCCAGAAGTGGAGTTTTGCCTCTTTAGGGAGTTGGGAAGAGGTGGATGGGTAAGGAGGAGGGGCAGTGATGAACTGTTACCACAGATCAGCTTACCCATGGCCGAGATTGACCCACCCCTGCCCCCTTGCTCTCTCCCTCTCTTTCTCCCTTCCCCAGTCAACCACCAAAGGCTTCTTCAAAAGGGCATTGAGCAGCAGAAAAGCCCACGTTGCATTTACCAACGTGGGCTTTGTTAAATTCAATCAGCGATTAACCAGATAATTTCAGCTAGATAGAGGTAGGCCCAAAAGTTGCTTCTGTTTCGAGCTTCCCGGCAATTTTCATGTTGCCGTAAACGTCGATCACAGCCAGAACCTTCTTCTGCTCACCGCTGCCAGTCGTAATGACGACTTCGTCGGTGAAAGTGGGGCCAACCCCGGCATTGTTGTTATTGATATTAATTTCGACACTCAAGGGAGTAGTAATTTGAACATTCTCTTTTTTCGAACCATCGGAACGAGGGACTAAATGGACACAAGACCCAATATCGCCGACAGTTTCTGCATCACCTAAGTGTAGTCCGTTAATTGGCATTGTATTAAGCTCCTTGCGGGTTACGTTATTAGATACAACGCCCCAAAATGGATTTCGGAAATTTGCCGAAAAATCCGTAAAAAGACTGTTGCCACTATGGGAATGATTCGAGAAGCACTGGCTCTGCAAGGCTTTCGCGCTGGTTGACTGACAAAACTTCTCAACCAAATCCCTGCAAGCCCACCCTCCGGGAAGCAAGCTACACCCTGGCCCTTTCCCTTCGGGAGAGGGAACTGGAAAGATTGATCGGCTCCCCTCGCCCTCTGGGAGAGGGGTTGGGGGTGAGGGCATACAATTTCTGTCAGTCAATGAGGTTTAGCCCACCCTTAAGGCTCCTGTTTATACGCAGCTTTGAGATCTGTCGTCCTTCAGCTCTCTTTTTTTGATGGCCTGGGCCGGGTTGCCGCTATAAATCGTCCAGGGCTCTAAAGACTGGGTCGCTACACCGCCAAGGCTTAAAATGGCTCCCTCTCCGACAATCACCCCCGGCCCCAGCACCGCTTTTGCCGCCACCCAACTGCCGGCTTGAATGTGGATAGCCCCCAACCGTAAATCAAAGCTGGGCCTGCTCCAGTCGTGGTTGCCGGTGCAGAGATACACCCCCTGGGACAGACAGACATGGTCGCCAATGGTCACCTGGGCCAGGTTATCAATCCACAGGCCCTCGCCCAGCCAGGCATGATCACCCACGGTCAAGCGCCAGGGAAACTTAATTTTGACCTGGGGTTTAATTCTTACGCCCTGGCCAATGGAAGCTCCGAACAGCCGCAAAATGGCTACCTTCAGCCCGGAGAAGGGGAGCAGAGCAGTTTCCACCAGGGGGCTACCGAGGTAGAACCACAGCAGCTGTTTAACCATAGAAGCCCCCGGTGTGTAGGAGGTAACGGCGTACTGATCGAGGCGAATTTGCATTGGCAAGGGAATGGAGGGGTAGGTAGGTGAGTAGAGGGGTAGGTGGGAGGGAGGGGTGGGAGGAAATTGAGGTAACCGTTCCAATAGTTTTTGTCCAGATGCTTCGCCCCTCCGGTAGGTACTTTCTTGCCCAGAAATCTCTTTACTCGTTCGACCCGGCCTGTTGCTGAAGCCACTGGTTGAACTGCTCTACCGCAGCTTGAATGCGCTCAAACACAGGAATGCTATCTGCAGCCAGGGCAAATACCCGGTCTTTTTGCAGCTCTATTCTGTAGCGATGGCGCTCTACATGGCGAAAGGAGCGGTATTCGTTAAGCTGCAGCAGCAATGCCCCCTGCCATAGGGGCGGGCGACCGTGGCCTCCTGGCTCTGCCAGCTGTGCTAGCAGCTGCTGGTGCCAGTTTTCTCCCTTGGGCAATTGGCCGTCCAAAACAATGGCAACTCTTTCGCTAATGCGCTCGCATCCGGTATAAAAATCAACCACATACCCCGCCAAAGCGGGAATTAGCGCAATATCAAGAATACTTTCAGCTTGAGCCAGTAAGGTCGTTATACATTCGATGCTCTCCCGCATAAACACAAGTTCGCCCTCAATGCGAGCTTTCAAAGCCAGGTACTGATTATCGGGCATGGCGACTTCTTGCAAAATTTGGGCGCGAATGTAATCGGGTACTGCATCGATATTCACCAGGTCAAAGGCCAACCAGGGGGGCACAACTTTTTCCAGACGTAGATAGGCTTTAGAAATATCCCGGTCAGAGAGCCCCCGAATGGCCAGATCTAAATCAGACCGATCGTGCCAGGGAGCATCACCCCGCAGGGAGCCGAAGAGAATAACCTGCTCTGCACCAAAGTCCTGCTTGAGAATTTGAGTGCAGCGATGGGCGGCAGCGATCGCAGCCTGCCGCCGGTCCTCTAGCTCGTGATTGGCCTGCCCCTGAGTAATCGCCATTGCAAAGTTTATACCCCTCGTCAGCATCGGCATGCTTCTCTAAAACACCACCGGCTGAAAATTATCGGGAATGTCTAACTCGAACACCTCGTCATGGATACGAGCTACGTACAAGCCCTCTCGCAACGCCTGCTCCCGCAGGGCATCAGACAAATCAACGGCGGCTAAAATGCCGTAAATTTCTTTTTCCCCATGTTCGGGGAAGAAATCGCGAAAGCGCTGCAGCTGGTTCTTAAGCTGAGTGATAGATTCTTCGCGAGCGTGGCTTTTGACTTCTACGATAAAGGCTTTGTTAATCGGCCCGTTAGCATAGGCCAGTACATCAAGCTCCATGTGCTGACCGGCTTTGCTGACGCGTACGCTGGGGCTGATCACTTCCATACCAAAGCGCTCCCGCAGGATAGTTGTCATAGAGGGGAGGGCTAAGCCTTCAGTGAAGCTGCCAAATTTAGAACCCAGGCCACCGATTTGTTTGCCTAGCTCTCTCAGTTGCCGATCGGTTTCCTGAATCTGTCGATCGGTTTCCTGAATCAGTCGATCCGTTTCCTGCATTCTGCGATCCGTTTCCTGAAACTTACGGTCGGTTTCTTGAAACTTACGGTCGGTTTCTTGAAACTTACGGTCGGTTTCTTGAAACTTACGGTCGGTTTCTTGAAACTTACGGTCGGTTTCTTGAAACTTACGGTCGGTTTCTTGAAACAGACGCAAGATATCGTCGTAGGTGGGTTGAGCGGTGGACATGGGTGGAGAATCCCCCTGCGAATGGTGGTGATGGGGTTACATCTATTTTATCTGGGGTGGATGAGGGGAAGGGTGCCAGGTATCAGGTGCTAGGGGTCAGGGGTCAGGGGTCAGGTGACAGGTGTTGGGGTTCAGGTGACAGGTGTTGGGGGTCAGGCTCAATCCGACGGGGGAGTTCAGAATCTTGTGGGATGGGCATCCTGCCTGTCCCAGCTAAGCAGGCGAGACGCCTGCCCTACAGGGCTTACGGAAAACTTGGTTGATCGGCTAATTGGCCCTTACACAAAAATCTGATCACTCTCCAGAAAGTTGCTTGGGTCCTACCAGGCTTTAGGGGTGAAGTTGGTATCATTCAAAATCACCATATCGTCTCCGGATTGAGCCATCACAAATAATCCTTGT